>Ga0172379_10001092_pt1 | contig 58239 bp, 102 predicted proteins | sample GrowelOW334metaG_FD_119756 | JGI IMG/M metagenome (GOLD analysis project Ga0172379, IMG submission 119756) | Groundwater microbial communities from an aquifer near a municipal landfill in Southern Ontario, Canada - Groundwater well OW334 metaG | ecosystem: Environmental > Aquatic > Deep... | reverse complement strand
GCAATCTGTGGATTTATGAAAATACGTATAGGAAAGAAATAAAAAATCCTTGAATCAAACAAGATTCAAGGATTGCAGTGCACCCACCAGGACTCGAACCTGGAACCCACTGATTAAGAGTCATTCTTCGTATCGAATGCTAATTAAAATCGCCATTTTTACTGCTGCTTTTGTACGCTTTTTGGAAAAAAAGACAGTTTTTAGACAGTAACATTTTTATGGCAATGCGTCGCAATGAGCCGCAACACGTAGGTATGTGCCTACGATTTTTAGTCAGTGTTTAGTCAGCAAGCCAGCGCTGCGATCTCGGATGAACCAGCGCACGCCGTTTTCTGATCGTTCTTCCACTTGCTCGGCCTTGTCTGGATCAAATCCGTGCTTCGCCACAAACGCGGCCAGAATTTCCTCTCTTTGCTCATACACTTTGTCGACCGCGCTCCTCAAGAATGCCTTAACGTCTATAGGTGACACAAATTTCGCGGTCTGCTTCTTGATCGTGTTCGTTGGAAATCTACCGTGGCTTGGATCGCCGGCTATCGTGAGGATGCCAAGAAACCTTAGCTCGCCGTCACAGTAAGATACTTGTCTGCCGAGCATTTCCGCTGGGTCTGCCGCGCTTAGTAATAAATACTCGTCTCGCGAGAGTATCATTGTTGCCGGTATGCACTCGCCACTGCCGAGGTTAGGTTGCATCCTCATGTTGCGTAGCGACTCGCTCCAGACCGATACGTGCAGCGCAGTTATTAGCGACTTAGCTTTGCGCAGCTCGTCTTTTGTCATATGGCCGCCTTTTTTGTTCTGAGTGCGCGTTTTACCTTTTTAAGTATAAACGGTGGATAGTTCCATCTTTCGCCGCAAACATCCACCATTACGCCGGCGTTCGAACCACTAGACACACGGTGGACGACCCCAGTCCTACCGATAGTTTTGTCCATTCTGTCACGAACCCAGCCGTCGGCCCAGCCGTGATCTCCAAGATCGGCGCGACGCATAATTTTGACCCTGTCGCCACGCTTAAAGCCGCTCGTGTCCATCATGTTTTTCGACGTCAACTCTTTTTGTTCCGGCATTTTTCTTTCTCCCTGTTCTTGACTGTTGATAAAATCTCTTTGCGCGACCGAACTCCTCGGCAGCGTCCTCCATCCTTTCGAAATATCCGAGATGGATTAACTTTCCGGCCACCGAGATCGTGGCCTTGAATTTGCCGCTTTTAATTATCGTCACACCCTTGGGAAATAGTTTACTCATTTGCGTTCACTTATGTATTTTTTTAGTCCATCTAACACCACTGCACACGAGTCCTTCATGGGTGATGGCCCATAGTATATTGCTTCGTCCACCGTGAGACCATGGTAGTGCGGCTCCATGAGGGTCAGTCTATACGTTGTCCCATTCAACAGTGTAACCGATCCCGCCGTCAAACGTTCGATGTCGGATGGTGGAATGTTGTCCCGAATAAAGTTCCTGAAGTGTCTGTGCGCTTCGCATACGACGCACACTGTTCGTTTTGCCGGGTTAATCCTCTCTACTAGCCAATTTGAAAAGCAACCCGGACCTACGCCGATCTCGGCGCATTCTTTTGAGTAGGCTTGGTAGCGACGAGCGATCTCGACGGCCAGCGCATTTGTTTTCGTCGACTTATGAATATCCTGGATGCTCAATGTATACCTCTCTTTTCCTGGATTGACGTTATGGCCTCAGTATTCTTAAAGTGAATGTATCGCCCAAGTGTTGAGGCGCTCTGATGACCGCTAAACTGCATTAATTTTGGGACACTATCCTCTACCTTTGCGGCGTCCGTGATGGCGTAGTGCCTGAACGAATGCGGGGAAATCTCTTTTTCTATTCCGGATTTTCTGGCGTATTCCTTAATAATCTCGAAGAGCCTTTGGCCCGACATTCTGTTACCGAATTTATTTCTAATGATGTGAGTCCCTGGGCTGACGACCGTTAGGCCGTCAAGCTCTTTACAACGTTCGATCGCTTCGATCGATCTGCGAGAGAGCGGTCTTTCATCGTCTCTATCTCCTTTGCGTGTAACCTTTGCGACTGTTCGTCCCTCCACATTTTTTGTAATATCTCCATATTTGATGGAGAGGATTTCGTTTCTTCGCAGTCCTTGTTCAACCAGAAGGAGAAGAGCGAGAAAATCTCTCGCACCAGCCCTTGTGCTGGTATTAATAGATTTGAATATTTTTTCCACATCTTCGTCTGATAGAATATCCTTTCTCTTGTTCTTCACCTTTGCGGTGGAGACGTTCTCAAGCGGGTTCCTGTAGAGGATCCCGATGCTGCATAGGAACTGCAGATAGCTTCGCACAGACGACAACCGCCTCGCCCTGGAGGCAGTCGAATACCTGTCATCCCTTGCGAACCTGGTTCCATATTCAAATAGATCGCCGGCGGGGAGCCCGTGAAGATTCTCCTTCGGACAGCCTATCAATACACAGAACTGCAGTATGTCTTTCTCGTATGCCTTGCGAGTGTTTGGCGTGAGTTGGCCGAGAAACATTGAGAGAACATCTCTCTCTACAATGGTGGCGCTATACTCCTCGCGCACAATTAATTCGTTCATTTTAACTCCAGGAACATTTTGAAGCCCTGCTCCCCCTTCCGGCGAAACACTAGTCCGCCTTCCTTGGTTATCAGGAAATCGATATCGACATTTTTCTCTGGGCCCACTATCGCATTCTCTCCGTCAACCGAGTAGATCGATGATCGTAGGACCGAAGCCTTATCGGCTCCATCTCCGGGCTCCAGATACGCTTGCTCTAGTATGTCTTTATACGTCGGATTATTGACGTCCCTAATTGAGGCCAAAAATTCGTCTGAATTAAAATACACATTGGCTGTCATATTGCTCCTTTTTTGATGATATCAATTAAGCCAATAAGCGCCATTTTGTCAAGTCAAACCCTAGCATCGAAAAGCCTCGGAAAAAGTGACCTCATCCCTTGGAATCGGACACCCATCTTCTTTGTATGTAGATGGGTTCGCGCCTGGTATATCCCAGCCGAACATGCTGCCAATTTCCATGGCTGATCGCATTTGCCTTGTAACTCCAATGGCCAGATTGAGTGCATCCACGGCGGCACTCGGGTCGTCATTAACGAGGCTGTCGGCGACTCCGGCAATCTTAAACGCCATCTCGATTTCCTGCCTATTTTTTCTGATGTATCCGAGCTCACCGTGTTTGATTGCTATCACGCTGTTGTCCGACGGTAGCAGCCCGAAGCAGAACTCCGGCAGCATCGGATTTGTTTTCGAAGCTTTCATGCGTCTCCTGTGTTTTTGGTTTAGGTTTTCGTGAAACGTTTCCGCGTTTTTCCATGGCATATACTCCGCCATTAGAGCCGACGAATATAATATATTTCCTGCCGCCGATCGTCTCGTCGTGCATTGTGTAGTAACCGATCGCGCCGTGTTCGTCCTCGCTCTGAATTGAGGCTAGGCCGATAACTGATAGGTATATTACTATCGACACGCACGGGACGACGATTGCCGTGAACGCGGTCCATTTCAAGAATAATACGATGACATTTTTCACAGCTTCCTCTTAAATTGTTCGATGGACAATATTCCGCTTTGTGTTGCGTATGATTCAATCTCGAAATTTCCGCTCGACACCCTGGATACGAACGTTGCGTATTCGATCGGCGTATTCACTCTCGTCGCCTGGGCGGACAGCTCTGAAATCATCTGCAGGGCCGAGAGAATGTCCGAGTGCAGCGAGGAATGCCTGACGCCGCCGAGCATCTTCACTACAAATATTGCCGATTTTTTATCAACATTCTCCATGAGCTTCTCGGTATCGGAAACAAGTCTGTCGTAAAGGTCTGTCACGCCGGCGAATTCAAGCCCTCGCGCAGACAACAGAAATCTATAGATGATCGTATCCCCTACGCTTAAAATCATTTCCGACATGCCTTCGCTCGGGGATACCACGGCATTGAAAGCCAGCATCCTGAAGGATGCGATGCTCGCGAATGATGACAGGAGGTCGGCATATGTGTCGATCTTAGCTTTAACTGTCGCCAGGTGATCGCTGCCAGTATATTCCTCCGGCACATCGCCTTCGCACTCTCTTAGCGCGCCGAGTTCAGAGTCGAAATTCTCAGGAATATCAACATCGAGCAGCGGCGCATTTTTCATGCTACGTAAGGCCGTCCTCAGTATGTCCGACTTTTCAGACGTAAGCTCTGTTGGGTCGAAATGTAATTTATTTGGCATTTTTGCGTCCCTTCTTCTCGAACTTATTCTTCGAGGCTGTAATCGTGTCGACGACAGTATTGAATTCATAACTTAGGTCGCGGTAATCCATGTAGACCTGCAGAATCTCGGCAGCGAGCGTCATATTTTTCTGAGTTGTTGGCAGTTCGGCCTGCTGAAGCATGGCCTCCACATCTGTTTTCCCCCACGAATTTCTTCCGATGCGCGAAAGCGGGAACTTTTCGTCGAGCTTCTTGTAGAGCTCGCCTATTTCCCCGAGAAGTTCATCCTCGGTTGCGTCACCGTGCGCGATACGCTCTACGCGCTCGTATTCACGCGCCCCGTCAGACGATATCTCCCATTTCTCCCAGCCGTCAGCGCTACTTGTCAACAGCAGCTCCACACTGTTTCCTGGGAGTATCGTCTTCTGAATGAACTCCTTAATCTTTAGCATCGGATATCCTCCGTAACCCGTTTCATCGGCGACTTCGATTTCGATAAACCTTAGCGACTTATTGATGCCTGAAGCTATGTTTGTCTTCAGCCGGCAGAGGTCCTCATCGATCTTGAGACTCTTAAACAGTTTTTCGATCTTCCTCCCCGAAAGTTTTGAATGCCAAGCATCTGACACGTTGAGGTATAGATTCATTCCCATTTAAGCCTCCACTTCTTCTTGTTTTTGAACAGTGAATTTGCGATTGATCGTCCCGTCTTCGTTAAGCAATCCGATCGATTTCGAAAACAATTCTATCTCATTGAACGTTACGAAGTGACAGCCGGCGTGAACGTCGCCGTTTGGATCAATCTTATCAATAACAAAGTTGCCGAGATGAATAGAGTGTCCATTCGTTACCCACTCCTGCGATTTTTCCTTGCTCGCCAAAATAGATTTCAGAGCGAGAACCCCGTGCGACAGTGGGAAGTCGGCGTGCTTCGACGTCTGAACAGTGCCCGGACTCGTCGTGCTCAATCTCAGTAATTGACCGAGAGAGTCTATCTCTTTCCGGATGTATTCTGAATACTTGCGATACTCGTCGGCGAGCTCCTCCGGAATCTTGAGGTCGGCTCTCCATAGGGCAAGATATTTCGGGGCAAGTTGCTTCCCGATTTTGATGAGTTTATTCTCTTTCTCCCGCTCCTTGGCCATTACCGCTTTATTTTTCTCAAGCAGCTTTGCAACTTCGCTTTCGTCGAACGATTTGAATTTTTTCTTCAGGCCAAAGTGTTCTGAATACTTATTCGCGTTTGCAACATAAGAATTCAGCCTATCCAGCTTCCAATCGAAGCTCGTTCGCGCCCTAGCCGTAAAGATGGCTAGATTGTTAATTTCTGTTTGGAATGCGGAAAGCTGCTTTTTGTGTTTCCCTCTCGAATATTTATCTTCGATATCGACATCACCGCATCTGATAATCTCCCGGTTCGACACCGCGTTCAATACGCTACCTATGTGATCGCGGGTCGTGTTTGAATATGTTCGATCCGTAACAAGCACAACCTCACCGCGTTTATTCTTGTGAAACTTTGCTACCGGAAAATGTCTGCCGTAGCTGTAGATTATCCCGTCTTCAATGAAGCCGTTCCTACAACGCGCGGGCTCTAGTCGCTGGGTGTTGAATATGTGTGCAACTTCGTCGAATGTTGGAAATACGTGTTTCATTTTGATCTCCTGTAGGTATATTCCTACGAATGTGCGGCTGACCGCAAATATTGTTTGTCGCCACAACGACGGCGAATAGTAGGGCAAGCTCACCATATCTCAGTTGATCTTGCCGGTTAAGATGTCTATCTCGGAGCTTCGTCTTTAATTCTTTGAACTCAGCGAGTTCCTTCTTAATAGCAGTTCCGCTTAATCTCAAGCTCATACTGTCACCTATAAGGATTGCCGGTTATATAATCGCCGCCTGCGGAATGTATCCGAACGTTCCAGTGGCCCGCATTACAGCTCGTTCTGTTCGTATCGATTTAATTCGTCGCATAATCCTATGGTTCGCTACCCCTCGGGCCTCGTCAAGGCAATACTCCATGTCGCCAAGGTAGCCCCAGCAGCTATCCACTTCACTCGGTTCACCTTCGTCCGTGCACACGTCTTCGACTTTGAACCCATAGCAATTTCCGCGCAAATAGTCGTCGAAGCTCTTCACTTCATTCACGAATACTTCATACACATTCGTCTCCAGCTCCTGCGAACTTAACTTTCGTCCGAACTCCTTCCGAGCGTCGCCAATAGTGCACCAGATGTTACCGAGTTGCCCGCTATCCCATCGGCACGAGAATGGTGTCGTCGAGATAGTGATCCCAGAGTGATCGTAAAGATACAGCGGAAGGGAGATCACGTTTCGTTTATTTATAGTCTCCCTTAATTCATTCGGCGACTTTATCTTGTTTTTCTTGCACGACAAATCATACCTTCTGTGAAAACACGTGAATGTTCCGAGCATGTCCCAGTTCTCAACCGGGTTCATCGGATCATCGTCCGGATAGATATTGATCGTGCTACCTCTGTATACTTCTGTATGCAGTGCTTCCATATTGATCTCCTAATATTCTTGTGGTAAAAGAATCGTTAGCGTTTCTCCATCGTTGACAGCGAACAGCTTCATGGATCCGAGTGGGAAATCCGTGAATTCGCCATTTTGAATCACGAAGTCCTTATCATTATTCCCGTCTCCAAACACCACGGACCATTCTCCGTCGTCATCCTTGCTGAGTTTCCAGACCTGAAAAGATTCCGCCGAGACCCTTGAGTCCGACTGCCAGCTTGAAATTAAGTCTAAGAGCCAATAGCAGCCAGCTTTCTCCGCGAGATACAGGACACCTTCAGTGATAACTGTTTTTGGAAACAGCGCCTGGGAATATTTTGTGAATCTTTCCGATCCAGAAAACTGCGCGAGACTATTCTTTAGTTCGGCGGCGTTCATTACTCCTCCTATAATTCGTTGGGAAGCATTACCACGTGTTCGTTCGCCCCTCGCAAGAGCATCATCTCTACTCTGTCGAGAGGAATGTCCGTATATGTTCCAGTGTGTATAACGGCTTGAGTCATGCCGTTTTGCCACAGGATTGACCATGATGAATCTTCATTTTTCTGGAAAATCCATTGCTGTTTCCATTTACCCTTAAACTCCGGGTGTGACTGAGAGCTAAGGATAATGTCGATCACCGCCGTAAGTCTCGCCTCGTTCAGCAGAAAAACTATGCCATCCGTGATTAAGGCGCTAGGGAACACTTTCGGGTGATACCGATGCCAGCGCTCCGCCGCTCCGAGCAAGTTGATTTTTACAATTTTCTCTACGTTGCTCATTTCTTACCCTTCAAGACTTTGCATTTGATGTAGTATGTTGACCCCCTCTTTGGGGCCCCTTCGAAAATCCCTCTTGAATATCTTGAGCACGGTATGCTGGCTACTGCGCCATCACTCCTTCCTGCGTATCCGCGGCAATTTTTTAGCGGCGCAACAAGGACATTTATGCGTTCACTGTCGACCAGCTTTCGCTTGGACACGGTAACGATCGCCGTTTCCCCGATTGTGAACGGCCAGCACCTCGGGAATAGCACATCAACGTCTTCAATCGGCATTGTGTTCCAGACGTTAAACGGTCCGCGACACCGGGCTAATGCGGCCCCCATACAGTGTATTTCGTCCATCGCTACAATCTTGATTTTTGTTTTCATTTTTTCTCCTTCGTCTTCTCAAATTTCACATACAAAACTGTTCCTATGCGCGGAGCGAATCCGAAGAGAATTTTTTGGTATTTCGGACACGGTATCCACTCGCTGTAGACATTCTTGCCGGTCGGCAGCAAGGCGTCCGCTCGGCCGAAGTTCTGCACATCGCCGGGGCTCACAATCCGTATTATTGTAGCGCCAGCCATCTGTTTCCTTGACACAATTAAGATGCCCGAGTCCCCAACACCACAGGACTCGCCCATGATCTTATTGAAAACGTTAATCGGAAACGAATTATGACTGTCGAGTCTAGGGTATTTCCGGTCTAACGTCACCCTACCAAATAGATAGCCGCTCGTAAATCTTACTTTTGTTTTCATTTTTTCTTCTCCATTTTCTCGAATCTCACGTGATACGTATCGTAAATCTCGGGAGTTTTGCCGAATATTTTTTTAGAATACTTTTGGCATGGAAGAATGATGTCTTTGTTATCGGTGTATCCATACATGCCTTTTTTCGGACTTTGCATCACTACAAATTCAATCGATCCAGCCATTCTCCGCTTAGACACGATCAATAGGCCTAAGCCCTCTGACGGCGGAAAGACACGTCCAAATATTGCCTTCACGTCGTCAACGTTCATAGCGCTGATGGAGCCGATTCCGCCCCGTTCTCCTGCGAGATGGATCATTTTTATTCCGTCTACCGACGTTATCTTAACTTTTGTCTTCACATTATCTCCTTAGCGTTTGTGTTATATGGCATTTCGCAAAAAAATATTATTTAATTTCTTTACACGATTTAATTTCCATCCCATCGAACGACGGGATGGCCCATCCGAGTTCAGCGTGAATAAAATCCATCAGATCTCCGATGCTTAGCTCTCCGCTATTGAGACTTTCGGTCTGCTTCACCTCGCCTTCGCCGTATTTGTCAACTAGGTTTTTGCGTGAAGTCTCGATCTCTAGCCTCACTTTGAACTTCGCCATATTTATCTCCTAGGACTTTTTCGTAAATATTTACCGTGGCTCTTAATTCAGTAATAGCTTTCGTTTCCGTATTCAGAGAAACAACCATTTTCAAGTATTCGATTCTGTCTGTTAGGATCCGCCTTAGAATCGCCGCCTCATTAAATTCGAGATGCGTTCCACGAATGCCCTCAGTCTTGGTGAATCTGTTCACCTCTGTGTCGTATACCTTGCCTTGCGTCATTAGCTGCTTTTGCAGCTCTGCTCCAGCATAGAATAGTTTTTTTTCCGCCTCGGTCGTCCCGAGCAACAAAAACTGTAGCGACTTACTTCCCTTCGCAAATTCCTTGAGGTCCCTGCTCATACTACGCGGCCTCCGACATTTGCTCCAAATCATCATTCTCCTGCGTCCGGCGAACATAATTTTTCGCAAGAGCGAGATACTCATCGTTGTGCAGCCCCATGTCCTGCAAGAACTCGATCGCAAACAATTCCTTTACCCACGTAGGGCAGATTGAGTCGATAACGTCCGATCGATCAAACTCCGGGTTTGATTCCATCACTTTTGTGGCGATGTTCTCCGCGAGATGCTTGAGGCGCTCGAAAACGAGGCGCTTATTAAGTTCGCCCTTCGCCGCAATGCGAAGAATTGTCGCTTGTTCGGCTTTGAGTCCCGGAAAGTCCGCGTGATTCCAGATTACTTGAGTGTCTTTATGGCACTTAATCATATATTTCTTTCTGTAGGCATGTGCCTACTGTTAGTTTTTGAATAGAAATCCAAAGATGAATTCCAAGAATGTTGATTCTCGCTGCGGAGGAGTCTTAAACCTGTTGATCCAATTCCTCTTGCGGTCAGACAGCATTTGCTTTCGTTCGTGCCGACGCTGTAGTCGTTTCGACTCAAACGTTCCATTGAGTTTTTTTCGCAATTCACGGTTCATGCTTTCCCCCTAAAAGTAAGTGTTGGTATTCGATAAAATCCTGCGCGTTTCGCAGTGCGATATCGAGTTTCTGCGGGTCAATCGGCACTCCGAGGTGCACCCTTTTGCGCTCCTTTTCGAGTATCGACCACACGTGTTTGCCGGCATCGATGCGAACGTTGATCGGTCGCCCGCTACCATCGCAAAGCGAGTAATGGAAGAGACTTCCAAGCTCGTCGAGACGCCTCTTCTCGGATGGCGTGAGCTGCTCGACCGGGTTTGTTGGCGGAGCTTCCGAGGAGTGTCTGCCCGGTCGCAAGCTAATTCGACGCATAAAATTTCCTAAATTGAAGAACATATCATCTGCCTTTCTTTTTTGGTTAGTGGAGTATAGTCGCCGTGCGTCATTTTAATTGGACTTTTCGACGCGAGTATTCCGAAAAAATTTACTGCAGCAAAATTCTCTACCGTCGCCGGCTCGTTCCAGTTAGCATCGCCATGCCGGAGATGGTATACATGCGGATACTTCCCTGCCAATTTTTTCAGGCATTTGTCGATATCCAAGCGGAGGCATTCTACGGCTACGCATGTCGCGCCGTTGATATTGATTTCTTTCCCGATATTCATAGTGATCTCCTATTAAGTGATTGGTTCATTTTTGGCGTATTCTATGTTCACGCCCTTAAACATTCTCTTTTTGAGAAAGTATTTTACGAGCACTGCGTAGCTGGCGAAGTCCGCGACGAATACTACGCCGTCCGAGAAGCGAGCGATCAGATATCCGCTACCATCGTCCTTGAGTGATGCTACAACCGACGCGAGCGTAACCTTTCGCATTCTTCGTGTGAGCCAGCCAAGGTCTTTGACTATGCACTTGCGCAGAGTGTTCTTGCCTATCCAGAATGTTGCCATGCGTCCTCCTGTAGGTATGTGCATAAGATTAGTTTTCTTATGACTGCGGCGTCCTCCTCGGATATTTCTAAGCTACTGCTGACCCGCACGGCTGCACTAAGGTCTGGGTATGAGAAGACGAGGCCCTCGCGTATCCAGCGCCCATCGTAAAAGTTTACCATGCCGTCCTTTATTATACCGAGAAGCTCGCGGCGACTTCCGGATTCAACCCTAACGATCTCGAAGGTTTTTGACGCCTCTCCATTGCGTGTCACGATGTATGTGACGAGAAACAGTTTTGGGCCTCCGATGTCTCGCTTCCCCGGTTGCCCGATGTAGCTTTTCGCATCGCTATTCGATATCGGGCGGACGCTCACCGGCCCGGACATTTTTTCTATCTCCGGCGCGCTGACACTGAACCTATCTTCCACCACGATTGACTCGCGGAGTCTGTTTCCGTTGCGGAGCGCGATAAGGCACGCCTCATTACCGAATGTTGGCGTCGCAAGGATAAAGATGTCGCCCGTAGAGTCGCATACAAAGTATTGCCCCCCGCTGTAGGTAATCTCTCTTACGTGTGCTTTCATATTGCACCGTCACTCGTGACGCTGATAGTTATATGCCCGGAGTAGATGGGCTGCATCGACGCGTTGCCGGCGATCATATCCATCTCCTCGATTTCAATGGCGTCGGTGGCTTTCACCAGAAATCCATCTCGATATCTATTCCCATCGCTCAAGCTAACCAGACACACGAGACGCTCGCCAACCTGAGCTAATATGTAGACAAGGTGATCTGCTTGATCGATAAAGAAGGATCCCACTTTGATCGTTGTCGCTGGATTGTGTTTTACTTTTGCCATTTTCAATTTCCTTAATTTTGGTTTTCGTATTCCGGATTTAGCTCTCTGCCTCTTGAAATTTTGAGTGGAAAGCGGCAGTTTTCACGATATTGCCTTCGATTCTCGATCATCTTCTTTCGGGTCTCCTCGAAGGTTTCATACTCCCACCCGGCCCCGTAGTTCACGTAGAACTTCCATCCGTAGATCCATTTATTAATGTGCATCTTGACCTCCTTTGGTGTTAAGTAAATCGACCACCGTTTGACTCGCCTGAATCTTGCCTTGTTTGTATAGCGTCCACAAAAGTTTTTGTCCCGGCGTCAATCGTTTCCACAGTTCGGAAGGTGAAGACTTTACCATAAACCCAGCCGATGTTTCGCAAAATCCGACATACGTTCTCATTTCTATTTTGATCTCCTTCTATTCTTTTGTGATACCAGTCCTTAGATGTCGTCCTCATCTTTGAATTGTCCTACGAAAGCCTCAACCTTATCGGAGAGTTCGCGGTGAGCGGCCTCTACTTCAGTAAGCCGCCTCTGGTAGTATCCGAGCCCTTCTACAAAGGCATCCTGTTGAGTCTTCGCTTTCATGCTTATATTCATACCGCGCGTTTTGTCATACAGCCAAAACCCGTCACGGCGCTCGACGAGAGAAAGTGTTCCCGTTAGATTTATAATGTCGTTTTTACTCATTCGCTATTCTCCTGTAGGCATGTTCCTACGATTTATTCTTCGATGAATTCTTCGGATACTATTATTCCGTTTTCGCGCAACAGTTCTATTGCCTGAGATGGTAGCTCAAATACTCCGTCGTATCCATCGAGGATATTTTGCTCTCTAAACGTGAGCCCGATATCGGTGGTCCGATCCAGCCTTGGAATATCCCATTCGATAAACATGGATCCGTCGAAGTTTCGGAAGAGCTCCATCGTGTAATCGAAGTCCCCGAGCTTGCTGTTTGTAATCCCGTTGTCGAGATTCACCTGACTGTGGAATGATTTTTTGGCGACACCTATTGGATACTTCACTTTACGCCTCCTTATTTTGTGTTAATATTCCTAGTTTACCTCAGACTCTAATGACACAACTATTTCATTTTCGCATTTATGTCCCTCCGCCTCATCTATTGATGAATATTTTCGAGCCATAGATATTTTTCTAGTGTAACTACCGCCGCTGACGGCTTTAGCAACATAGCATCCGACGTATTGGCTATAAGTATTTGCAACACATTTGATTACATACATAACAGTCTCCAGTGTTTACGTTCTTAATAAGGAAGACATTTTGCGTCCTCCGGCTAATTATCGGCGTATTCGTGATTTTCGCACTCAAACACTTGACCGCTCGGAGTATCGTAAGACAGTAGCGTCGTCAGCGTGTCGTAGTAGACTGTGATCCCCTCGTCCGGAATTTTTGCAGAGATGAACCGATGTTCTATGAGGCTGGTGTCCAGCTCACCGTTCTCAAGGAGTCTATGTAGCGCATCGGAAATATCCGATCGCTTCTCTCTAAGGAGGCTGGTCAGCTCGACGATTCCCTGTAGTATGCCGGCAATTTTCGATCCAGATGGAAGCGTATAGGCAATAATCCCGCCACACTCCTCGTCAACGATCCCCATCAACTCCCCTTTAAGAATAGAGGCGAGAAGATCTTTATCGTTACCATTGTTCATTGTGTGATTAAAAAATCTTTCTTCGACGCTCATTTCGATCTCCTTGTAGGCACATGCCTACTATTTATTTTTGAATATGCGGCCGACCGCAGTTTTTAATCTCGCTTGAACCGCAACGGATGCCTCTTTCGGTATTCCTCCATGTATCTCTCCTCCATGACGACGCGATAAGACACCTCTTCCTCGGTTTCCATCCTCCAGCCGTCGATTTCCAGCGTATAGACTACCTCGAACTGAGAGTCGCCATCCCGTTCTGCTACCGAGAAAACTTCGTCTTCGGTGACGATTTCACGTAACACCCTAAGACTGAGAGTGCCGTCCTCCAGCTTTACCGACCTGTGATAGAAAACACTTTTTGGGCTTCTGTTTATAGTTATTGAATACATGTATGCCGGCATACTACTCCTTTTTTTTAATATTATCCCTGTAGCCCACGATTCGCCGGACTCACACCGGCTCCACCGCTTCACATTCGCTTTCGCTATGTTTACTCGCGGCTCGTCTAATACGAAGCTACAGGGTTTGCGCCCGCAAGCACCGCAAGGCACTTGAGGGCAATACTACTTAGTAGTTTTTCATGGCTACCTCCGTCGTGTGTGGCGCTACCCGCGCTATGTCGCGAGTGCAATGATCGTATCAGCTAAAACCGACTCTCTGACTCCAAGCTGAGCGTGCCGAACTTTCAGCAAGTCGAACACGTATAAGTCATACCGCCCGTCGCTGGTGACGTAGACGTTTATGCTCACGCCACAGCCAAAAAATAGTTCTCCGCCGGATACTTTCACGTCTTCAACTTGAGTCATGAAGCTCTTCGTCCCGCTCATACGCCCTCCCCCTTTGTGACCCCATCAATGAGGATTGAGGCATTCTTCTCATGCCGGACAATATCGTCTGGGCCGTATTCGTGGAAGTTATTCATAAACTCGCAGGCAGATTGCTCTTCGCCTTCGCCGGCCCTCACAAGCTCGATTGCCTCATCGACGCTTTCTGCGATAACTGTAATGGTGACGAGGTGGACCTCTAGTCTCGGGACGTAATATTTGCTCTTTGCCATGATTTCAATCCTCGGATTTGGTTAATAAAGTTTCACTCTTTTGAATAAGTCCACGCGATTTACCTCGATTGGTTCGAATTTCCGCCGAGCTGCCCGATTCTTGGTGAGCCGGTCCAAGATGCGAGACCGCCGAGCATTACTCTTGTATTGAAGATGTTTCGCCAGCGAGACGAGCCGGTTTGCATGTGGTTCGTGCTGTGGTTTCTGAGTGTCTACCGACCGAGAGTTTCGATATCCGAGCATGAGGCCCGCGAGTGATGCGATGAATCCTGTCTTTGCTTTCATGTTAATCTCTTTCTATTGTGTAGGCATGTGCCTGCTGGTTAATGTTAAATGAAAATGCGTCGTGAAATTTCGACATTGGAACATAGCGGTCCGGATCGTAGTATATCGTGTGGCGCTTTGCGAATATGTCGCTCTCGTCAGAGTAAAGGATGACGGCCACACAATCCTCCCGAAAATGTCCCACCTGTTCTAACTCGCTGAATATGGCGCTCATGGTCGCCCCCGTGTCTACGAAGTCGTCGAGGACAATAAACTTGCCGATTATAGAGTTACTGGTTATCGGGCCCCGGGAGTGGGTGGAATCATTTGCCTTCCTGACGATAGCTATGCACTTATCGGTAGCCACCGCAAGAGCGCCTGCGATCAGAATTCCGGATGCGCCCCTCACAACAATAGTGTCGAATTTGTCTTCGATCCCAAGCTTATTAATTATTTCGACAGACGTGTCTACTGCGCGCCTTATGCCTGTAGCGCTAAGTGGAAAATACATTTCAGATCTCCTGTTTGTTTTTGTGAATTTTTGAAGCTTTGAGCCCGCGATTATGCTACCATAACCACGGGCGATACACCTATGCAGCTACAGCAACATGATACATTGAAGGCCGGCGTTGTGCTGCATCCATCCTGAGTGGACGGACCGACATAATCTGTTCCGAGAGAGTCACGGGTTCCGTCGGATGATACTTCTTCGGGAATTCTTTGAATTTGAATTCAACCTCCGGATACGCCGACCGGTAGTCGGTGATAACGGTGGTGAGTTCCTGTTTTGATCGAACATACTCGCAATGCTCGAACTGTTTTTGTCCGGGACGCCTCATAAAGACTTGATACATATGGTCGGGAATTGGTGAATAGCATTTCATTTTAACCTCCTTGTAGGCACATGCCTACGATTTGTTTTTTGGAAAATGTGAATTTACGTCAATGATTTTGAATGTTGTCAAGTGATTTGATTCTCGTGTGGAAGGTGTAGAATCGTTACACCGAAGAACACCCTCCTCGATATGAATTTGGTCATAGCGGAGTAACTCTGAAACTCCGCGTAAAATACTGCGCCGTCTACGAACGCTGCCAACAGCATCCCCCCGCCGCCGGCGAGTCGCCGCACCGTAATGCTTGATATGTCTACCTTCCGCCGCCTGCGTAGGAGCCAATCTAAGCTATTGACGAATGTTCGCTTTGAGATTTTGTCCATATAAGAGAATGACTTTGCATTATCGCCACTCATACCGCCTCCGCAATTTTTACTATTCCAAGGAACTCCGCTATCACCACGGCGATTGCGAGTTTTGATTCCATGTCGTAGAAGAACTCGAATTGTCGTCCGGTCCGTCCGGTTACAGTGTAGCCCGCGCCACACTTCTTCACTACTACCCACCGCTGATCTATGTTTCGTGAGCCAACAGCTCCAGATATTTCAGAGTCCATTGACTCGCCTACGATGGCGAGGCCCGCCGATACGTCGTCGAGCGATACAGCTATACATCGAGAGACTTCCATTTTCAATACTCCTGTAGGCACATGCCCACATTTAATTTTAAGAATTCGTGATTTTCGATGGCAAATTTTTGAATATTATCCCGCGATTATTCCTGCATCGCCATAACGTATGACTCGCGATACACCAGCTCTACTGCGGCGAGAGTCCGCAGATCGTCCATATCGGTAGGAAGCGCCCCGCCCGCTCCAGCGTGCAGTCGATCTACGATAGGCATAACGTCCGCCGTAAGTCCGGCAGGTTTATTCCGGAACGCTACGAATGCGATAGCGTTATATGATTTGACTACGTGCTCGTGCGCCGTAATGAATCCATTTTTATACTGGCTATCGACATTTCTTAATTCGCTGGACAGGTCCGCGTGTATTTTCACGATGTTGAACACCTTAACTCCTTGCAGGCACATGCCTACGATTTGTGATTGAGCTCGTAAAATATTCGCGGACGCCGTAAATGACTCTAAGGCAGAAGAGAAGGATCCCCTCTTTGTCGCTCCGATTCTGGAATACGCGGATGTGATGAGCGCCCCAGTCCGGAACCGCTAAGCCGAGTGTCTTTGATCCCATGAGATTAATTTCCTTCTTAATCCCTCTGTGGAGCTGCTCCAGCGTAATCACTCCGGCCTGATACTGCTTCCAAAGATGATTTATTCTAAGATGGTGACACATAACGTCTCCTTGTGGGCACATGCCTACGTTTGCATTTTTGAATATGCGGTTGACCGCAGTTTTGAATTGGGCCCGCAAGTCTCTCACAAGGCAAGCGGACCAGACTACTGTTTTGTAGGCACATGCCTACGATTTCATTTTCCAGAATTCGGAATATTCTCTGGCAAATTTTGAAAAAATCAATCGCCAATTAGTAATTGAGCCCGCGCACATACTAATACAGTAGTATATACGCTATATAGAAAGGGCGCAAAAAAAGAGGAATTTGCCAGATTCCTCTTTTTTCTGCCTATTTTGATCGAATTACGCCGGCACTACTTCCATTGAATGCAAGATAGCTTTCACGTCGTCACCGGTATAGTTTTTTACTTCAAGTGCCTTTCCCGTCATTTCATTGTATACGGCAGAGAAGGAAAGGAAAAATGTTTCGTATTGTTTAGCATTCTCAACAGTGACCCTTTTGGTGTCCGTTCCGTCTGTGTGTTTTTTCGATGGAGCGGGTTTCTCTTTCGCAAGATTTCCGGCAAGGCTTACAATTTCGTCGATCGTATACGTTATACCCTTGTCATTCAATTCGTCAATAGCCGGGTTTATTTTTCTTGCCGTTTCCGCCGTGATCGGATTTTCGGAAACATAATCAACAAGCGCATTCCTTTGGTCACTGTCCTTAACTTTCCCCAATCGTTCAATGATCGAAAAATCAATATTTGTTTCACGAAAGAAATTTGCGTTATTTAGAACTTCATCTTGCCATACGTTGAAAAATCTGATTTTTTCCTTTGCTTGTCCTTCTGAAATTGCCAGCTTTACCAGCATTAAACGGTAATCGCTAGCATCTTTGGTTTTATCCCGTTCTCTCGCATCCTTCAAAGCGGAACCGATAAAGTAGGAAATTTCCGACGATGAAATTTTAAAGTTTTTCAATGTCAATGTTTTTTTCGCTTCATTCTTTTCAATGAAGGCGTCACGTTCAGCGTCTAAGCCCGCCAGTGCTTTATCGTTCTTACCAGTGAGAGAAGAGAGAGAAGCGAATAGCTTAGAAATACTTTTTTCCAGCTCTGCGTATCCCGAAGTGAAATATTTTGATTCCATGATGATTAATCCTTTCTTGTGGGTATATACCCACGTTTGTTTAGAAAATACAGCTTGTTATTATTTGTTTAATCGCATGTATAAATATAACATATATATTGTTGTTTGTCAATTAATTAGACTAAAAAAATAGTCCATATAATACAGTAAAAAAATCATAAAAGGAAAAACTACAGCGCCAAAGATAGATATAAGATACATAGAGAAGATAAACAGAGAAACAAAGATAAGGACGGGATAAAATACTTTGAATGTATACTTCATGATTTTTCTTTCCTTTTGTTTAGTGATTAATTGATACTATAAATATAGTCAATTATTTATACATTGTCAAGCTATTAATTGAGCCCGCAAAAGAAAAAAGGTTGTTATCCTATAGGGGAAAGAGAGAAGAAAAGAGAACGTAGGTATGTTCCCAGAATGTTTTTTCTTGATCGTGTTTAATAGTATGACCGTATAAATGTATCTTAATGCTGTAGGTAAAAATGTATCTTTAATGCTGTAGGTAGAGATATGTCTTAATATTGTAGGTATGAACGTAATTGTTTTTACTCCGTTCTCCCCTAGCCGTTATTAAAACATATATACTATACATTTTATGCAATCTTACGAGTTTTCGTAATGCTGCATCTATACGGTATACATAGCATCATTGCTATAATGTTATATTATAGCAACATACTATTTTGTCATTAATAGGAAATAGCCCATGTTTATTCCCAATATTGCAAAAGGGGAACAGGAGGGAAAAGTCCGCTGCTTCCCTACTGTATAAAAATACGTCAGATCTAAACCGGGATTTTTACTTCTTGATGATATAGTTTTTTGGATTATTTTCGATGGAGGTATGCCATTCAATTCCTGGCAAAAAAACGAAGTCAGAATCAAATTCGGGGGATCTTATTTGTTTGATTATTATAGAGAGAGGAAATTAATCGGAAATAATTACCGATAATACTCAAAAGCAGGACCCCTTGAAAAAATAAGAGGCCCTGCTTTCAAATTTATGAAGCGTAGTCTGTGTAATTACTCGTAAGAAGTGTCTTTTTGCCTACTGCTTTGTAGATGAGCTGCGTGACGTTGAAAGTGTATGACAATCCAAGCTGTCTGCGGATCAGCTCTTTGGGTATCCCCTCTTCTACGGCCCTCCTAACGAAGGCTAAGCGTATCCTAGAGAAGGAAACCTCGAAGTCCAGGTCTTTGACTGCAGCCCGGAGATCATCTCTAAGCCTTGTCAACCTAAACCTAGGACAGTGCTCAACCTTTCCTACCATGAGTTTTGAGATCTTCACTCTGCGATGCGGAAGTATGAGCTGCTCTGTTGCGTATGAATACCTGACGATGCTGTTTAACTCTTCCAATTTCATCCCAGTATGATAAACGATGAGACACGCATCTCGAAGTTTGCCCTCTGGGAGAGTTTTGAAGAGAATGTCAAGTTGTTCCGGATCAAGGGCTCGTGCCACAAGTGGTTTGAAGACACCCGGGAACCTCACATAATTATACACGACGAGCTCACGTCTACGTAGATACTCAAAGAAGTAGTATATTGCAAGGTGGTATCGATGATCTGTCTGTGGGCTCACTCGCCCGCTGCGTATCCTCAGCCGCCATTCTAGCTCGGCCCCTGTAATAGCTTTCACCGGCATCTTCTTGATATCATCGAACACCTTCAGCGCTGCACGTATCATGTCAATGTAACCCTTTGACTTGTAGTCGCGAAGGAACTGTCCCGTGTATTTGCCTATGGCTGTCCCCAATGTGTAGTCGTCGGAGAGCCTCAAAAGCTTTCTTGTCAAGTCTTCATCGATAATCTTCACCGTGTATCGTCTCTTCGCGCTGAGATCGTCGGTAATTATTACCGGCCCCATTAGTTTATACTCGTGATCTCGTGTGCAAATAGGCCTGTGTTGTGAATGACGGTAACACAACGATCATCGTAGAGTGTCGTCATATTGAAATCCTTTTTGCACGTAACTTCAAGAGCTGAGCCGATGTTTTTCTTCGACCACTGCTTAATATGCCACTCCGCCAGCTCATTGAGCTTCGGATCCTTATGTGAAACTCTTGCCGTAAAGATCTTCACGGTGTATCCCTGGGATATCCAGTCTTTAACTCTATCAACCATCAGTTTTATCGGCTTTCCGATGAACTGCAGGCCTTGCCAGTCGCCAATCTCTGCGAGAGTGCCATCGAGATCTACCCCGATCCACCCAACGCCTTCGAATAATTCGTTTTGTTCCATTACCTTGCTCCGGAAATAAGCCTCAATAGCTCCGCAAACGCTAGCCCTACGAAGGACGCGAATAGCATGAAGAAGCTGAAAGCTATTATGCCTAAAATTAATTGAAAAAGATCAAAAAGTATGTCTCTTAATTTACTCATCAGATCTCCCTGAATATTTCGCACTCCCAAACCGGTGTGACGACCGAGTGTTCTTTATCGAATTTCAACAGGTCCCTTGCGATCATGCAGTTCCGAGGACTATTAGGAAGGAAGAGTGAACATCGGTAGCATAGACATGCCTGCATGTGCTTCCCTTTCAGTCTCTCGTCGACGCTCACCGTGCGGCCGTGGTGTGTATACTTAATTATCGCCATATTCCGCCTCCCCCGTGATGATAATCTGGTGCAGCGCGGACGCTAGCGTATCCACAAACCCCTCGTCATCATTCAACGCATCTCTTCCGATCGCTTCTAAGGCGACATGGACTATTTCGTGAAAATAAGTCTGTTGATTCTGCGCCAAAGATCTTCGATGCTTGCCGACACCCGGGAATAAGGATATCGTCTGATTTTTATAGCTGCACAACCCATCCTGCCGATCATCTTTTGTTCCCAGGTCCTCGTCGAATATCACGGCCCAGGTTTGTCCGAAGATCTTAAAGCTTTTAGGTATAATCATCTTCCCTCCATGTGTTCGATGAAACCCTGTTCGTTCTGCGGCCCCCATGAACGCTTCTTGTTAATCTTGAACTTCTTGTTTGTGATGTCGTGAAGACTGAAACCCATCTTTGACGCTATGCCAAAAAGTAAGTGCTGCATGTCGGCCAACTCCTCCGCTGCAGCATGTGGATCGTCAAGCTTCTCCGACAATTCTTTTAGCTCGGAAATCATGTGTCGAAACATTGAATCGATCGTTGCGCTGGGAAACGTAGCGTCCTGCCAGTCGCTAATCTTTTTCTGTAGATCATCCATCACCGAACCTCTATAACTGTGATCGTGTCCGGAAGGCTCATATTGACAACCCCGGTTGAATATACTCTTCCGTCTGCGTCTATGAGCGTAAACCTAACCCCGGTGTATACGCTTCCCGCATTGTATGCCCGGACCGGCTTTCTTGCCGTGCGGATCCATTCCGCCGCAGACTCTTCATTTGCAGACAAACATCCGGAAAGGACGATCAAAGCTATTGCTGCAATTAATGTTTTCATCATTCTCCCTCAAATCGTTTTAATGTGTCAAGCTGCTCAGTCAACTCGCGAACCGTCTGTTCCGAGTCCTCAAGACTTGATTCAAGCTCTGCAATCCTTGCCTCTAACGCGGAAATCTCTTTGTCTTTTTCTTCAAGATATTCATCGCTCTGCGATATCTCGTCATCCTTCGTCTCCAATTCTTGAGGTGAGCTCTTCGAAGTTTTCTTTGATGAACTCAAAAGCGCCGTCTAGATTGTTCACGTAGGTTCCCATTAAAACTCCGTTGATGCCAGCATGTATGCCATGCCGTCGTATCTATCCAATGCAATCTCAACTAAGAGCTGCGCTCCAAATGTTCTCATTACCCCAACATCCTCGTAAATTAATTTATCGAGCTCTTCGTCAGTCAATTCCCGGACGTCTCCTACGCAGAAGTCAGGATTATCTATCTCTCCGTGTGCGATCGTAACCGCATCTTCGACGTCGGCCACATTTCTGCCGATCCAGTATTCGAAATCTTCAACACTATAAATTTTTAAGTCTGACAATATCATGTTTTGCCTCTAGTAGTTTTTGTTCGAGCCTCCAAATACGGAGGGCCCCAAGTCTCGCAAGCTGAAACATATCTTCGCCTGAGAGTTTCGTTGCGCTCCGATTTTCTGCAGCCTCTCTCAAAAGACGAACGTATCCAGTCTTGCTCACAATTAGAATTCCAGCTCGCTCCGGGACGTGCTCAATGGCTGGCAGCAGTTTTTCCGGCATTGCGAAATACAGCATCTTTATCATATTGCTTTGGTGCATGTGCGGCTTTTTGAGGTCCGCAATCAGGTCGCTCTTCGATATCTTGATCTCAACCTCTATTAGGTATCCGCTGCTACGCATAACCACAAGGTCACATTCGTGAGGCAACAGCCCCCAACTCACGTTGGGGACTATTAAATGCTGCCTTATTCCGAACCAGTGGGCGACCCTAAGTTCAATTTCCTTGGCGGTCTCGCAATTCATTACACCGCCACGGAAACGTTGTTGATTATCCCCTCGGATCGATCCCACACGTAAACCTCTCCAGCCTTGTATCTCGTGATGTATCCGTTCTGATGATGCCATTGATCCGTGTAAGTCAAAGCTCGAAGGATTCTCACGAGGACACTCTTGTTGTCGACGGCGGTGACGAAGCTGTATTCTTTTTTGCGATGCGTGTGTCCGATATGCCATTCGCAATTTCTCGAAGCGCTGAACCGTCTGTCCTCTGTCGCCATAATGAGTGGAAGGTCTGTGATCTTCTCGTCCTTTCCATGGGTGAACCCAATGAGGTTTGATCCCCAGTGATAATATTTCCGGACCGGCGGCGAATTGTCAACGTTGATCCGCTTATCCTTTGAAAATACTGCAGACAATACTTCCCCGAGATAAAAGGCACTCTCGAAGTCATGGTTGCCTGGAATTACGATCACGTCTACCGGTGCTACCTCTGCAAGACGCTCAATGCTGTCCTTCACAAGTTTCCATCCACGGCTGAACGTCTTCTTCCATCTCAAATCTTCCTGTTGTGGCGTTCCGTTGAACGTCATCGCCGCCATACCGTTTACATTGAAGAAGTCATTCCCAACCGGGAACAGAAACCGATCGACCTTGTAGTGCGCCGTTCTTTCAAGAGCCTTCTCGATCGCGTATCGATATAGACGCTCTGCGACTTTCACGTCATAATTGTTTCCGCTCTCAAGCCCCCACGCAAGCTTTCCAAAATGAACGTCAAAAAGATCGATCTCCACAAGCTTGCTACCGCGGTCCGGTTTCGGATGCGGTGCGTGCGGCTTTGAGTGCTGCGTAAGCTGCTTAATCATCTCGTTCTTAAACTTCTCAATGTCTTTCGACGTAAACGTAACCCGGACAACGCCGGTGTTCGCCTTACTGCGTAGATCAAGCATTACTTTGCTCCTTTAACCATTTGATAGTTTTCTTGCTTCCGAACACCAGCTTCGTGCGCCCGAATATTGTCGTCGTAGTCTTGACATTACATAGAGCGTCGACGTTAAGCCTTGTTCCGATGAGTGCTACGCTTATCCCCAGCGCTGCAGCCATCTCTCTCGATGTAAGCATTGTCCTGAACGGAAGTTTAGATGTGATTTTTATTATCTTCTTGACTCTCTCGACCTGGCTCGGCATTAAAACCTCTTTATGCGATTTCATTACCGATTTTCCCTCTGAGTTCAAGATACTCGACGCCGCCGACAGTTATCAGTCTCGCTTCTGGGCTGTAATACGCCACCTGTTTAGCGCTGTCAATATTATCGATCGGCTGATCGTATCTGCTGATGATGAAATAATTCACATCTCCGGTTCGTTTCTTTTTGTCGACGTATTCCCTGACCCCGTTCGCCGACATCCCCTCGTCCACCGCCTTGTGCAGCACATCCACCGGCGACTCTTCCGTCTTTAGCGTCCTAAGAGCATTCACAAAATGCGTCTTGTCAAGTGGGGCGTCTCTCAGCGACGGATCCTTCAGGATGATCTCTTTATGTATCTGTGATAATTCAAATACTCTGCGTTCTGGGATACCAAGAAATTTTGAGATCTCTTTCACCGCATTCGATCCATGCCTCGATCTAGCGTGCAGCTCTGCGACGATGTCCATCTGTAGGAACCAGGAGACATTCGACGCTTCGTTCAGAGATTCAAATAAAGTCTTCAGGATCTCGTCGTCTAGCTCTGGCAAGTGATTCCTTAGAACTTCCGCGTTCTTGTGCAGCATGAAAATCGTTTCAGAAAGCCCTAATGACTTCCCGATCGTCTCTTGCGTTGTATCGCTTGAGGTAAGTTCGTCTTGCATATTCCTCGTCTGGTATGAAGTTGAATAATTTTTTGAATAGCCAGGGATGATCCTGGACTATTCCGTGATGATGCCTGCATAGCGGGACAACGCTGTAGTCGCTTCCCTTAATTCCTCCGTAAGCCCTAGCCGTGTGATGCGGATCGATTGGACCAAAACAGTCCCGACCACGCACCATGCACGGCAAAGTCTTAACCCAGTCCATATATACACGGTCTCTATCGAAGGATGAGGATGACTGTTCCGATGGCCCCGACTGCAACTCCGGAGAGGAAGATTGTTGGCGTTTTATACCACGGCGCTTCTTCTTCGTTGGTTTTGGTAATTGTAACATTTGGGACCTGTATTTTTTGAGCCTTGTAAATTGCCGAGTCGACTTTCGTCTCGGATGTCATTGGATCATAAATAAAGGAGACCCGAGAGATGTCGCTTTCGATCGTAATCCTACGCTTCGACAACAGCTCCTCGACCGCAGCCGTATCGCGGTTTGCGATTATATCCCGAGCTCTCTTCTTTGCCGCCGGAGAGACTGCTTTAGATGCCACTTTAGAATTCAGCACAGTCGTCGACCCAGGTTTCAGGTCGACGACTTGCTGAGTATAAGTAGTGTCTATAGTCTCTTTTGTTGTCGCCTGCCTGTATTGCGAATGCGAAAACCATCCGGCGAAAAAGAAGAAAACGATAATAATGAGAAACTCACTCAGGGTTGCCCTCATTGATATACCGCTCCTTGTTTAATCTCCCCATCTATCTCTGTCAATTTTTTCTCGACAGTCGTATCTCTATATGTGACCTTTGAACTGTCGATGCTCCTAATCTTACTGTTCGTTACAGCTTTGTCGCGGAGCTCGTTCGTTCCAACACTGTTTGGATCTGGTTTATTTACCATGCGGTCTCCATTTATACGTTCTTAAAAGCAAGCGTAAGAAACAGTGGCGTCCCCCCCGACCCGATGCCCGCGCTGAATCCGAAGATCGCTGTTCCATTTGAGAAAATTGATATTCCGGTAACTCCAGATGAAAAATTCGCATTTATTCTCGGGGACAATTTCGCCCCAGCAGCAAAAGCTATCGGCGCTGCGCTAAAATCAAAATTAGACACGTTTCCACCGTATGTGCATACAGACGCGCCGACGACCACGCAGTCATCAACAACCGGGACGCCTTCGTTAATAGTGCAGAGGACCCCACCGTGACACATAAATCCATTGTCTATATACATAGGCCGTGCGCTCGGATTGTATGGGTTAAACGTATCGAACGTTATGTAAAACTTAGCCCCATCCAATGCGCTAGAGAGAGCATCTGCAACCTTTAACTTGCCGGTGGTTGCATCCTTTACTATTGTCGTTCCATCGGCAATGTCCACCGATGTTTTTGATCCATCGATACCCCCATCCTTTACTTTAAGCTTTCCGGTTGACGCGTCCTTTGTAATTGTAGTATCGTCAGCCACGCTTGACTTTAGCTGAGCGGCATCAATAATGCTGCTTCTCAGTGTATTTGCCGGCAGACTAAATAATACGTTCATCTTTTCCGCAATCTTATACCACTGTCCGTTTACTGAATGCGAGTCGGCGGATTGCGATCCCGCGGCCGGCGTGTCTCCGCTAGCCCAGTTATCAATCCACGCAAAAAAAGATCCAATCATAATTCTCCCTTATATGTTTGCGCCGTAAGAATTCAAGTCGATGAGGCTTCCATCAAAATCGTATCCCTGACAGCCGTAGTTTGTTCCGTAGTTAGTTTGCATTGCCGGTATACCGCCGAGAATTTTTGTTCCCTTGAACTTAAACGCTATACCTGCGTGTCCCTGATTTTCTGGAAGCATCGACATGTCGATAGCCCCGGCGAAAATCACTGGATACGATAGCCTATATGCGTCCTTCTTTGGGACGAGGATTAAATTTCTAGACAACCCGACAAGCGCTCCATCGCCGATCTTTGAAAACTCAAACACCTTCGCCATCTCCAAGAGTATGTCTCCATCAAAGTATCCCTCGTAATTAAGGACGGCGCTGTATTGCCACCCCTTCTCTTTTGCGTTGATGCCGCTTTGAACCTCGTGCTCCACCGCGATCGGATCAAAGCTTTCGATGAGAGACTCGCAGAAAGGAAGATCTACCGACAGAAGCGGATTGCTTAGCGTTGTATTCACATCAATGAGAATGAGCCTCGGATTTCCGGTTCCATTAATTGTTGACATTATATTGTCTCCAGTATTACTTCAGATGTTCCTTCTTCGTGATTTATTACCCCACTTAGAACCCTAAGCTCGGTTCCATTTATTACTGCGACTTTATCCTGGAACAACTCGGTCGTCACAAGTGTCGCGCTGAATCTATTCTTAGGTTCAGATAAAGCATCCGCCAAGAGCACTGTAAGGTCGGACTTCCATAAATGCCTGCTCAAGCCAATTCGCCTACTGTATTCTGAGTCGCCCATACCGCGGAGCGCTCCGGAAAGCAGGTCGTGCATCGTGTCCTGCCAACGCTTGCGCTGTTGACCCCACCCGGCATCCGACGGCCACGTCCCAGGGTTATGAATAAATCGAACAAACGAGTCGTTGAGGGCCAACTGCGGACACGCATCTATTACCACGGACTCCGGTCTAGCTCTATACTCGGACTCCGTTTGAAATACGTCGGTCCCAAGATCATCCATTGGCTGATAAATCGGGACAACCTCTGGATCACGATACGTAGTCCTCAGTGACTGCGGGAATCCGCTGCCGCTTATCTCTTTAGCCTGATCTTCGGAGTATGACGCCGCCGTATTGATTGCTAATCCCGGTGCACGAAGAAAGTTGGCCGCCTGTATCCCCTTAAAACTTAAAACTTTGACTTGGTCTGGCTGAATTACGACTCGCTTGAGCGATGATAAGTCAGGATTCACTCTGGGCATAAAAGCGAGAACGTTACGATCAACACAAAACATATCAATCGCGAATAATCTGCAAATAAACTCGTAAAGCTCTGTCACGGAGAGCGATCCCTCAAACACGCTGCCAAGCACGTCTACGATCTTGCCGTCAACAGTAGCCTTTCCTACGATTTGCGAGTGATCCTCCTCTCTGACATACCCCGGCGCAACCCCTGGTCGATTGTGGTAGAAAAGATACTTTCGCTGATCGTCGTAAATATTCATGCTACCAAAGAAGGTTGGCTCTACTTTTATTGACTTATACTCTTCGCTAAAAAAGAACTTAAAACCTTCCTGTGCATTGACCGGGACAGCGACGACTATAAATATTTCGTCGTGACCACCATCTACCGGCAAGACCAGCGGGCTCCAGAAGATCAACTCTTTACCATCTCTGTCCGAGTAAAGCTCTACAGAGTCGTATTTGTCATCAACCCTAACCTTATACAGTGACGACGTATTGCTTAAATCGTATACCTTCGATAAGAATCGAATGGCGTCAGCCAATCCGATTGGAGGGTATCCGTCAAACGTATCCCATTCGAATCTCATATACCTAGACTTCACGGGAACCCTTATTGCCGTATTCTTGAATTTGCGGCTAAAGTAGTAGAGATAATCGTAGGCCGTGAATGTAATAATCTCTTCAGCGTTTGGGTCGCCGGCGGAGATCATAGATCTTTGAATGTCCCGCGTATCAACTGAACCGTAAAACATATACGAGTCTTCAGACGACGATACTATCACTTCAACAAGCCTACCAGTGCTTGTCCTCTGAAGATCAAGTGAGTCCGGCAGACCCAGATCGGCGGCTATTCTCCCGCCTATATCGGACAGCTTAATGTCGATGGACTGCTTTGAAATAAACACGTTTGGGTCGTCACTCCCAAACGCGTGATTTGAAACGCCACCGTGGCGAAAGAGCAGGTCTGAATAATCTTTACCATCGATTGTTATGCTTATCATTTACAACCCCTTTCGAGTGGCCTTGTTTCGCGAATACGCTGGCTCAGTTTTCCTGAAAAATGTCTGCCCCTCCATCGCGCTCTGTATAATTATAGGCTGATACACTGCCTGCGCTGGGCCATAACTATTGTTTGCGCTCGACGGCGTAGAGGATCCGGACGGCGATCCCGGGTTGACTGCGGTCTTGGTTAGATTTCCAACGACGCTAGCTGCGCCGCCGGCTGCAGCTCCTCCGACCGGTATTCCAAACAAAGCCGCGATAGCCTGCATTGCGAGCATCTGAATAATCATAGCCGCTATATCTGCAATCAGGTCCGTAAAGATTTTCGACATCACTTGACCAAAGTTCTTGCCGCTGGTCATCATTGTCTTGAATGCGGATCCGAAGCCTGTCGTCAAACTTTGAATTGCCGCGTCGGCAGCTTTATACTTCAGCACTTCACTGTCAGCATTTTCGGATATAGAGTCCGTAAACCTTTCCTTGACCGACCTTTTCTGATCCTGATTCGGCGCAGCAGCCTTTGCCGTAGTCTGACTTCCGAGCAACTGTCTCACGGTTTTCTGTTTGTCCTTCGATAGGCCGTCGACATTCTTCTTAAATTTATCGTATCCGTTTCTAGTGTAATTACCACTGTCGGCCGACTTGAAAAAGTTTACAACCTCAACGCTTTCCGATACCTCTTTTGCATACCTCTGGATTGCTGTGATGAGACTCCTTCTTGTGCCGTTTATCTCCGCAACCATTTCTTTCCCGGGGCCGGTGATGAATTGACTGAGCGCCTGTCTTCCACTCTTTTTAGCTTGAGCTTTCATTGCCTCATATTGAGTGATCGAAGCATTTAGGGCCTCCTGTCCAAGCCTCACATCCTCAAGGATCTCTTTTGCCCTGGGATCACCGTCGTGATTGACTGACTTCGGGATAAGGCTGTCTTCCGGATTCATTCCAAGCAAGGAGCCCTCTTGACCGAGCAGTGGACCCATATCTTTGTATGCCTCCCTGTTTTTCGGGAGACCAGTCTTAGCGTCTCTGTCGTCAAGCTTCACCATTGCGGCCCTGACGTCGGAGATAAGAACGTCTCGTCTACCGACGAGAGAATTAATTTTAGACCGACGATCTTCGAAGTATTTATTCATCAGACTATTTACTTCGTCAACCTTTAACCCCTTGCTCTTCAGTTTGAGTTTATACACTTGCGCGTCATGCTCAAATTTCGTCATGTCGTTCTGCAGCATGTCTATTCTAAGCTCAAGCTCCGTCTTCGGATTATGCGAAGAGCTGTCCGGCTGACTCCCATCAGCATTCACGGAAAGATCCAGGCTATTCATTAATTGCTTTGCCTCGATCGCGGATTTATACGCCGATTTTGCGCTTGCTATCCTGCTGCGCTTCTCCTCAAGGGCATCGATTCCGCCCTGCGCCGACGAGTCCTGCGAATCCCAATCCTTGTTCCGTTCTCTTGTGGTTTTTTCGCTTATCTGTCGTTTCACTACTGACTCAGCCTTATCGAGGTGTCTATACATCGCCTCGTCAGTTAAATTCTCAGCGCTACCATTAGACCCGAAGCCTATAATCTTATCTTTCACGAGACTTCCAACCTGACTTCGTCCAGACATAAGCGCATCGCCGTATGCTACGTCGAGATGCTTTTTGTCGACCTGCCCCCTCAAGCTCAGTGTATCCCTTAGTCGCGTATTGAGCGCCTCAGTCGAAGCTGCTGCGTTATCCGTATTTCCGGAAAGAGTCGTCATCAGCAACGCGAGTCCGCCAATTACGGCCGCCAGCCCCATCCCTAGTCCGCCGGAGCTAAGCCCGATAGTCATTGCTAGTCCGCCAAGCATATTAATCAAATTGCCGAGCACTAAAATCAACGGTCCAGCTACCGCCGTCACGAACATAAGATTGAAAGCGAAGTCTTTAATCGGTCCCGGCAGTGCCTCGATGAATCCAACAACCTTCTCGAACACGCCCATAATTTTTAACAGTATCGGAAAGAAGTGCTGCCCCATCGTTATCGACAACGCTTGAAATTTGTTTTTTATCATCTCAAGCTGCGACGATACGGCCTTCAACACGATTTCATAGCGATCATTCAACGACTGCCCGGTTCGCATTTCCTCGGCGGTTCGCTTCATTTCCTCTATGAACGGCTTGATGCCCTCCGTTCGCAGCTTCTGGATAACGTTTGTAGCTCGATACCCGCGAATCCCAAGCTCCGCAATAGCTTCCGTGGCATCACTCATATCCATCGACTTAATTGCATTCAGCCATACAAGTAGAGCCTGCGTGGCATCCTCTCCAACCATCTTTTTGAATTTCCCGACAGTCACTCCCATTTCCTGCGAGAACTTATTGGGACTCAGCGCCATCTTCGTAAACAAATTCGTAATCGCTGTCCCCGCGACATTTGCAGAGATACCCATATCAATCAAAGTTCCGGCCAGTGCGTTTACTTTGTCGAATGATATTCCAAGATTTTTTGCTGCTCCGCCGATCGCTTGATTGAATGCGATAATTTCTTCCGCCGTTCCCACCGAGTCCTTCGATACGCGGGCTACAACGGCTCCGAATTTTTCGATGTTCTCAATCGGAAATCCATACGACCTTGCGATCTGAATAAGTTTCTTTGCGGTGTCTTTTGCATCCAACCCCTCAAACACTGTAACGAGCTTCGTGACCGAAGTCGAGAATTTTGTGAGATTCTCTACACCCGAGATGCCGGCCTGTCCGGCAACCGCCGCAATTTCTGCCAGCCCTTGAGCCGCATTCTTCGTCGGAAGGTTTCTCGAAACATCTTTCAGTGTATCGCTAAGCTTGTGAAATTCTTGTTCAGTCAAACCAGCGGTTCCTTGAACGTCCCTCATCGATCGATCGAAGTCGACAGCGCCTTTGATAGATAGACCGGTCAACAGTCCGAACGCAAGCGACCACTGCAGAGTCATATCCTTCGCGATCTTCTGCATCTGTATTCCGAACTTCTGAAATTCTGCCGCAGAAGCTCGAAACGCATTCATCGGCGATATCGCCCCGCCGTATTTTGAAGTTATCGCCGTCATCGATGCCTGTAGTGCCGCCTGTTCTTTCCTTAGGACTTCGACTTTTACTCTCGCTTCGTCAAGCTGTTGCGTCAACGCCAGCGGTGCGGTTGCTTTCGCACTCTGTATCGTCGCTATTTCCGCTTTGATTGTTTCAACCTTTTTGAGGGCGCTGCCAAGCTGGACTTCCTTCATCGATATTTCAAGCCCGGCCCTAGACGCCGCCGAGGCCATCAATGCGCTCATCTCTTTGAGGCGAGCGTTTCCTTTTTCAATTCTTGCTGCGTAGAGGTTCTCGTCGATAGGGTTTTTGTCTTTTCTTGCCGCAGCCCTCTGCTCTTCCCATTTTTTCAACTGAGCCTGCAAGACGCCAAGACTGCCCTGGTCAACCTTCAACTTCAGGTTCATCAGATTCTTCATCTCGACGAGCTGCTTTGTAAACTTCGCAGCAGCAGCCTCGGCTGACGATAGTCTGACCGGAAGCTGTCCAAGACCTCTGTCGATCGACGACTGGCTTTTAAGCATAGCCTCATCGATACGCGCCTGAAAATTCTTCACCGCCCTGCTGCCGGTATCAATCTGAGTGCCGACGCGCGACAGTCTGTCTTCGAGCGTCTTGAGCTGCTGAGAGTCGATGCGAGAGATCCTATTATTAAAGGAGTCTATCTGAGACTCAGCGTCCTTCATCGCACCCTTCCACCGGCCACGATCTACAATCGCCAACTCGAAAAGGATTTTTCCGGCATTAATTCCGCTACCTGCTATTCCCATCTTAGTCTTTATATTATACGTGCGTGGATAAAATTTTTTATTTGTCGTTCAAGTTTGTTGTGGATAGTCCGGAAGATAACTCCGCCTCTATTTCAAACATTATTTCTTGAACGTATTTGTCTGCATTGATCTCGATCTCATTTATTACGTGCGACAGAACGGCCTTGTTCTTCGCTTCGACCGCCTGAGCGTATCTCATTAGAGCTGCTACAACAATACTGTATTCGAATCCGAGCGATGTCTTTTTTTCGGCAACGTTCGGATTGTCGAATGTTGAGGGAGGCGTGTATTGCTTCCTCTTCTGCTCTTGCCCATTGGCCCCGGTAACTGTTATTTCCGTGGACTGATAATCAGTCTCCGGAGTGTCTCCGGCGTGATCCGGGTTTGCCGTAATCATCCTCCGGAGATTCCCGGTCCTGTTCTCGTAACTCCCCTCGGCCCTAGCCCTATCGACGATATGCTGCCCGATCTTCGCGATTGCTCGCTTCGAGGCATTCTCGATGCGCTGCAAGATCTCGTCTGCGTGAGAAACGAATGTAATCTTCGACACTGGCGATGTATGCGGCAGATTTATCACCTTAATTACAGCCACTTAGACCTCCCTGCGAATTTCGAACTTTCGTCCGTGTAGCGGGCTATTAGGGTCGATCACTTTTCTTAGCCTAAGAACGAGCTTCAAACTCGTCACATCTTCGTCGGTGAATTTGATTTCTGCAACGCCTACGATCTGCGCTCTCGGCATCACGATAAATATCTTCTTCTCCGGGTTAGCTTCCTGCGGAACCTCGTAGACGAAAGCGTGAGACTTAGGCAGTCCGGAGATGTATCCCTGGATGTAGGTATACGGGTTTGCCGCCCCCACACTGGGGAACTCACCGGAATTATCTCCTATGGCAAGCGCTATATTCCGAAGAGACAACTCAGACAATACAGTTTCGAATGTAATATCTTGCTTCATAAAGATCTGAGCCTTTGGTTCGTCCAGATCGTTTTCGCCGAACACGTCTTTGAGCTGCTTTTCCCCGACGATAAGCGTTGCACCCGCCGACTTGTCTGTAGCACCAAGATATGCGAAGGTGCTTTTCCTCAGCGTTCCACCGGACGAATACGGTGTGAATCCCCTAGAGTCGACATTGAGAGTTACTGCCGACGTAGTTCTGCCGACAACTGTATACTCATTGTTGTTCAACTGGGTCATGCCAATAGTATTCTCCGGTATAACCACGTCACCGATGGAAAGCGTGTTCCCTGGGCATGAGACTACGCATTGCAGAGCCGCCGTGGCTCCGGTCATGTTTACCTTAACTCCACCGGCATCCTGCAGGTCAACCCTCAAGTTGCCGCCGCCGATATGTATGTCGGCTAAATTCAATACGAAATCATTCATTTTTAATTCCCATATAGATTTGTTTTTGCGACTGTATCCTCTCGGAGTATGACTGAGTCTCGCTTGGAATGTGAGGCTTGATCGTCTTCCACGAGTATCCGTATTTTTTAAGCGCCTTCAATATTCGCCCCTGACCAGCATTATAGCTTGCATCCGCTAGCCTCTCTCGATCTATTGCCGCTACGTTCGTCCCGTCCGGCCGGGCCGACTCAAGCAGTGTCCAAATATCTTTAATGTAATGGACCATCGCATTTATCGACCACTCCGGATCAAATCTGTCTGCTGGAGATCTTGCCCCATAGTCCATGGCCGTCTCAGACATAAACTGAGCAATCCCCGCGGCTCCGACTGGGCTCACAGCCTTAACGTTAAACCTACTTTCAACGTAGATTCTAGCTTTGTGCCATCGCCAGTCGGATTCCATCCCGAAATATCTTTCAGAGGCGCTTCTAATCAGCCTGTCGTATCGGTCATTGCTAAACAACCCATCCGAGGATGATGCAAACACCAACGAAAACAAGACCAGCCGCCATATTGCGCTCTTTGATTTCATGTTGAAAATTTATCTTTCTGAATGATAATTCCATGACTTGAAACGCCATCAATAATTTTATTGCAGGCTTAAATACGAACAGCGATAAATACTGCCCGAAGGTATTTTCGCCGGCGAGAATAATCCCGCCGACGCCAAGCAGCATGAAAATCAAGTATATGCTGTAATCTCCAAATCTCGAAAGTCTCGCTGCTATTTTATGGACTAACTTCACGTTTTTCTTCCTCGTTTCTTTGTCGCCGAAAAGTCTTCGAACGGAGCCAAGTGCTGCGCCACAATCTTCTCGAACGTTGCTAGTGGTTTTAAGCGCTCATTTATGAGCTCCATCTTCGCGTCATGCACATCCTTTCGAACATACTTGTCGTCGAGTCTAGACACCTTTGCGTCAATGTTGGAATAGCTTGTGGTTATCATCGACATCTGAGTAGTGATGGAGTTCTGAAACGCATCCATCGACGCTTTGATCGACGCAACATCTTCGTTTAAGCTCTTCTTTAGCGCATTGATATCAGGAATCGCGCTATCAAAAGACCTTACGTATCTTGATAGCCTCGTGTAGATGGCAAACATTCCTATTACGACCGCGACTATCTCTAGAATATTTGACACGCTAATTACATAACTGATTTGCATCGAATAATATTCCAATCAATGTTGTTGGTAAATTAATCGACAGTGTATTCGACTGTCGGGGGTGTAAATGCTGCCGTCCATCGAGCGATATTAGAGACGCGAACCTCGTCCAGTATACCAGGAAGATTGTCCTCTATACCGCCAGCTATTCGCGAACTGCCAATAATAACCGGGCTAGCATAGTTATCCAGGATGCCCGCATTGCTCGTGGTCGCAGCCTGAACGCCGTTTACAAAAATATACCACGATGATCCGTTGCGGACTACCGCTACGTGCGTCACAGTATTTGCTACCACCGCTCCGGCTGCCGTGGCCAGGAATGTGTCCGAATAAACGCCGCCAACTTTTGCGCGGAGCCAAACAGCACCTGTCGCCCTAATTTCAATGATCCATCCAACGCCCGTGCCGCTTTCGCGCTTTGAAATTACCCCGCCATCATTAGCAAGCGTTGAGCTTACTCGGAAGTCTATCGTAAAGTCTCCGCTGCCGAAATTGAAATCCGCACTGTCGGGTATACTAAGATAATTACTCGACGACGTCAAGAAGCTACCACAAGCGCCCCCCAAATTAGGCGTGGCGTTGGAGATTATCGCGCCATAATTAGTGACCACCTTGCCGGTCTCATCCATAAACGATCCGGATCCATCCGCCCCATTCATATGCAGCAATAATTTCGTTGTGACAGCCGGAGGGGCAGTTGATCCAGCCATCATTTCGAATTGATCTAGCCTTACAATCGACAGCTTCCATGTCGACGAGATATACGCCGCAGTGTCGCCACCCTGATAAAACATATACCATTGACCGTTTAAGTTAAAGGTAAACTGCGTAGCTACGTGGTATTCATCAAACGTCCCTGCTATTCCGGATTTTGTGAATACCGGATTCCCTGCGAATTTTGTGAACACCCCCGTCGGCGTTTCACTATAAGCTATATTGATAGACCAGTCCGCCCCATTATATCCATCGTAAATCAGCAGATATAAGTCGCCATACTTCAGGATTTGGTGATGCTCAATATAGGTCAGATCATATGCAGCACCAGCCGTGAGGACTTGTCCAACATCCGTCCACGTAACACCGTCGACTGAGGTTGCAACAATTTTACCTGGCAACGTCGCGCTTGCAGTCCGATAGGAATAATACATATACCAATTCGCACCTTCCTTCAACACTGCCGGATCTTCGACGTTCGTATAGGTTCCATGAGCATCAACAATAGGCGATGATCCGCCGTTATACCGCGTCCATGTCGTTCCACCATCGATAGATGTCGCCAAGCCAATCTTGTATGCGCCGACACTATTATTCAATCCAACGTAATACATATAATAGGTAGTGCCATCTTTAACGATATTGCCGAGACGAACAAAATCTTTATCCCATGCAGTCCCGCCGGCCGGCGCAAGCATAATCTCCTCTGCCCCATAGGAGGACGGATCGCCAAGATTGCCGCGAATAATCCTCCGACAAACATGCCCATTCCCGGTCGTCTCAAATTTCGAGTAATACACATAAAGCTTTGGACCTATCTTTAACATCAACGGGTCCCCGAGGTTATTAAATGGTGCGGCCACAGACGCAACTGGAACCTGTGTCGAGGATCTCTTCGCCAGAAATAGCGATAGAAAGTCCTGCATCTGATCGGACGGTGCGACGAATGAATCTATTTGCCCCTGGAGAGCTACGTCTGCAGCCGACCTCGCACTAGCTTCAGCCGAGACGGCCGCAGCCCTCGTCGACGCCTCCGCCGAGACAGCCGCAGCAACGCTACTATCTGTTGAGAATACGTTTGAAATCGACGGTGAATTTGCCCAATTAATTGCATCAAGCTCGTCGGGAGTTAGCACCGATCCGCCTCCGCCTGAGCCAACAAGAGCCCAGTCCGTCCCATTGCTTATATATAGATAGCTCGTCGCCGTTACGAAAAACATGCAGCCGGACGGATATGTCACAGCGCTGAATGCCGGCAGAGAACTGCCGCGTTGAATTTGGAATTTTGCCATAATGCCTTCTTAATTTATTTGTCTGAGGTCGATATCTATCGCAATCTCGTTCACATCTATATCAAACGATGCGTTGTCGGCATCGTAATCCCCACTCATAAGCAGTTTTACGATATCGTCTTTTGCGTAGCGCTGATTAAGATCTATGTCTGCGGTTAGTAGCTGCGAGTCAATGTCGATCGAGGCGTTATTCGCATCATACGATCCATCCAGTATAAGCTTGCACACATCGAATATTGCCGCGAGCGTTACGATGGACCCCTTGTATTCGAAACCGTTACCCGCTCCATTTACTCCAAGTATTTGATTTGGTCCGCCAACCGGAAGCTCTGATATAACTCCCCCCGCCACCTGAACCAACCCATTGAGATTCATCAGCTTTAACGTCGACCCGTCTTTCAGAACTACGTCTACGGCCTTCGATCCATCAAGCGCATTTATTATCCCAAGGAGATCTGCCGCTCTAATTGGATTTCCGGCGGCAATATTTGATTTGTCGATTGTGCTCATATTATGCTAGAAAGAAATCCTTATTGTTTAGTAATTCTGTGGCGCTAATCTGTTTTCTGTCGCCCTTCGATCCGCCGTTATTGGAAGAAATTATCTCTGCGTATTCCTCTAGCTCTCCGACGGAGTAGGCCCAGATAACGTCTTTGGGTGATTTTCCCCAACGGTGGCCGAAGAACTCTGCAATGAGTTTAACGCTGCGGTCAAACTCTCGTGCAGTCCTTCTGTTAAGCTTCCGATTTGACTTTGCAGCGCCAGCCCGACTTTTATCACCGTAGACACTATCGGATCCCTCGTGTCCCTGTTCAATTCGAAAAAATCGGCGAGCACCTCATACTCGAACCCTTCGTTTACTGAGAACAGAATATCTTTGCCGCGCTGTTCAAAATCCACGACGTCTGCAAGTTCCGAGGCCTTCTCACCATCGTGGAGGATGATGATTCCGACGAGTCGGTGCATTTCCGCGCTTGAAAGCGTCTTAATGATCGAATCCAGAGTGTCGGTGATGTTAATGCCGCTAGCTCCGCCTTCGAATATCGCTTTGAATCCAAGAGGATTCTTTCCAATGATGTCGGCGAGAACGTTCACTACCGCCATCTTTTGTCCAGCGACCATTCGCTGTTGGTAAAAATTTTTGTCTTCGAATTTGTATTTTTTAATGCTGAGGATTGGTGTGGTTTCCGACATGATTCTTTTCCCTGAGTTAAAGAATAAAAAAGCAATAGTGCGGTTGCCCGCACTATCGATAGAGATTTGATTGATACTTATTAGGCGATCGCGCCCTGTTTGATTGCGTATCGATATCCAACCAAGGATTGAGCCCCAAGCAACTGAGCCACTTTCACTTCGAATCCTTTGATTGTTACCTGAACGCCGGTTTCCTTTTCGTCTGCAAAGGGAACCTCAACAGCTTCGATGACCTGTCCGCGAGGAATGTAGATCTGCAAGCTTTTTGCTGCATCGTCTTCATTCTTCACGGTATACCGCCAGCACTGTTTCTCTGCTTCCTGGGCCTTGCCGCCGAGAAACACACCGCCGACAACGTCCGCGGCCTTTGAACCGGTAGCCAGCCGGAAATTCTCAAGCGTCACCTGCAGCAAGGTCGCTTTGAACGTAACTTCGCGATCGACTGCCCGACGTTTGACGGGATCAGCCATCCCTGTCACTTTTACATCCTTATATGTCGGCTGCTTATCTGAAAGCACTCCGCCGGCATCTTTCGCCGTGTAGCCGACGCCGGTAAAGACGTATGCTGTGACATCGCCAGCAACCTGAGATTCGCAGAACTCAAGCTCGCCACCAGCCATTACAATATCGTCTTCCGGTTTGGTCCCCACTCCAAAATCTTCTGAAGCCATGTAGAACTCCTTCGTTTATGATCGTTTTTTCAATTTGACTCGATATTTCCACATCTTGAAAAAGTCTCGCGACTCTTCGTCCCAGAGTCCGTATGAGACGCTTTGTCCGGAGGCCCTCAATGTCCCACTGACCTCCGTAGACTGGAAATGATTATCTTTCAGAATTACATCGACAGCATCGTAGATCCTCTGCAACTCACTGCCATCGCCATCCGCATAATTACTTCTTGCCACGACGGTGAGTATTGCGTCCGATAGAACGCCCACCTTAACACTCTCGATTTCTGTTGGAATAAATAATGTAATACATGGGTTTGCAGCCCGGATAGGCTTTTGTGTCGTGGGATATATTCCACTCACAATAGCTTTCAGCGGCGCATTCCCATTGAGGGCTTGATAGATCAGGGATGAGATCTTATATCCTAGCTGCATTACCTCACCACCCTTTCCACGAGAATATGTTTGTGATTATATTGATCGTTGACACCAACGACATCGTAAAAGACACCGGACTCAGCATTATCTTTTATCTCAAAGAGGACATCGTCTTCCGCTATGTCCAAATTGTTTTCAAACATGAATACTGAATACTTCTTCTTAACCACTTCTTTCGACTGTGTTGAGAAGTCGGTTTGCCCGGTGCTCGTAAGTCTGTCTTCTGGTATCAGATCAAGATGTCTGCGCCATAATTCCGTGGACACAGATTCGTCGATCAATCCGGTTGAACTGTCTTGGGATCTAGTCTTGCGCCTGCATGAGAGATTGAGGAGCATTAATACCCTCCTTCTCGCTGCAGTTCTCCGAGCGGACTATTGAGAATTGATTTTGCAATCATTCTGATTGTCGCAGGAAGTTTCGTTTGATAAGTTTCCTTCGCGCTGCCATACCCGGATTGAGAAAGCGAATTTGGGTTTGCAACATACCAGTCGATTGTCGTTCTGACAGCTAGATCGAAGATCGACGTGAAATTTGCTGCACCATAATTCAGCCCTAGACCTCTTACTAGCCCTTCGCAAATAGAGAGGGTGGACTGAATCTGGTCGTCGGAGAGAGCTTTCACTCTCCCCGAGATGCAATACTTTTTTACATCATCGACCGTCATTCAGATTCTCCTTAGTAGCAGGTGATTTGTCCGACATTGCCTGCGCCGGGGAACGTCGGGAACATTGTCGCAACTGCGTATGTCCACACGTTCACGGGATCGCGGGTTTCAAACACTTCAGCCCAAACGCCGGGAGCTGCTTCGTAGCCAGCGCCAACGATTGCTTCGGACGTCGGTCCGACGAGAGTGTCTCCAAGTGCCGTCCGATTAAACATTACGAACTTCTCTTCCGGGAAGAATCGTTGTTCGGTCAGAGCGTGCGTGCTCGGGTTGATGATCCGCGACGTTTCGTCGTATGCGTAGATCGTGGGCAAACCCATTGACGTCAGCCAGAGATTCAAACCGGTGAGGGAAAGAATGCGACTGGAGGTTGCGTCTCCGAGGATTTGCAGTTTGATCTTTTGGTTCTGAAGCAGATATCCGACAACCTTCGTCGAAGTGATCGCTTCGTTCGGTGTTACTCCGCCGTCCATTTTGATCTGGGCCTGAAGGTCGAGCATATCCTGGACAGGATTGGAGTTCACTGTGTCGCTCCATTTATTCACGCCAGCCAGCACAACTTTATGATTCGCCGGCACACCCCAATCAACCGTCAACTTCATCCCTTCGGATGTGAACACCACCGAGCCGTTGGCCAGTGACTTCATTATGATGTCGTTGGCTCGTGCGTAGATACCGTCGACGCGATCTTTCACATCGTCGAACAGTTTGTTGATTGCGAGCTGTCGCTCAGAAGTTCCGCGAGGACTGAAAATCTTAATCAGCTCTTTCTCTTTGATGCGCGATTTCTGTTTGATCGGGGGAAGTTCACCCTGAACAGTCGTCACGGATTCACGCGGTGCGGTCGGAGCTTCTGATTCCCACGCAACGACTTCGGCCATCTTAACCGAAGAAATTCCACCAGCGCCTTTGATGTATTCGTAAGTGATTTCGTCGGTCGTTTGAACTTTGAAAAGATTCAAACCAAGCCAGATGTTCGGCGTGAGACGACGTGCGTAGTCCAACACCTGTTTATTGTCAACAAATTCAAGAATGCTGTGCATTATTGATGTCCTTGTATTGAGTTAATAATGTAGCATATATGCTATATGCCAGTTGTGAAAATTTTTTCCTATTATGGGAGGAAGTAAATCAGTTTCAATGCTGTCTTTGCAGCAGCATCCAAGCCCGTCAACATCTGCTCTCGGACAAATCCGTGGATCAGAACCGAAGCTCCGTCATCACCATCTGTGACGATTGTGTCGTCGATCAAAATCCCGAGTGCAACTTCGCGGCCATCAACGGCTGCGGCGTCATACGGTCCGATTTTTTTTGTCGCGGCGATTTGTCCAACCACAAGCCCGGCAACCGCCGTCTTTACTCCGTCAGCATCTGCGACGATGAGCGATGAGTCGATTGTTCGACCTTCCGGCAACACTTTGAAATGGTCATTCGCGAGAATGTTTTTGCTTGTGCCGTATACTGTCTCTTTGGGGGTAAGTCCCATTGTTACTTCTCCTGGTTTATCGTTTATGGTTTATTTTGCCGGGAAACCGGTAGGAAGCGCTGATGCCCTTTTAGTTTCAGCGCGAGCCACCTGCTCGTCGACAAACGTTTTTGCTTCTGCGGAACCTTGCTTCGGAGGACGATGTCCGGTCCCACCAAAAGACGGCTCGGGTTCAACTGACCCAAACAGCTCCGGGTTTGCATCTTTGAAAACTTTGAATGCTTCTGCGACGCCGACGGGTTCACCGCTTTCGTCGAAAGCGATCTTTGATCCGTCGAAAAGAGACGTGTAAGACTCCTTTTTGATCCCATTCTTTGAAGCTTCGAGTTTGACACCCATTTCAAGTCGCGCCTTTTTGAATGCTGCGTCTCGCGTTTTGTCTTTCTCGGAGAACTCCAGACGAATAGCATCCAAGTCTGCGCGGCTAGCGACATTTTGCTCGTCAGCTTTGCGCCGTGCTTCGTCCGCGGCCTTCTTCGCGTCGTCGACAGCCTTCTGTGCCGCGGCGTCCTTGGCTTGCTGCGCCTCGATAATTGCGTTCATTTTTTTGAGGAGCTCGTCGTTATCCTTTTCAAGCTCTTCTAATGTTTTTGCCATACCTGATTGCTACCTTTCGATTGTTGTTTTTGATACTTACTTCTGCGCTGGCTTTGCCGCCGGTGCTTGAGCCGGATCTGTAGCCGCATCCTTTAGATCGTTATTAACAATCAATCCAGACCGCTTAATGTTTGCCGCTACGTCCGGGTTCGCCATCTGATCCTTCACCATCGAAAGATTGGTTATCAGTTTCGTTTGATCGACCGGGAGAATATTCCCGAACTGTATTTTTCCAATCTTCGATTTGTCAACCTCCTGGCTGCGACCTTTCCTGAACAGCTTTTTGTTCTCCGGACTCCCCTTCACCATTTCGAATCCCGCCACATACTTCAATAGCTTATTGTATTTAGGGATCCTCGTGAGACGCTTCACTTTGATGAACCGCTCAAGTATAGATCCCTTCATTTCAACGATGTCAGTCGTTCTATCTGCGGATGAAGTCTGCCCTTTGCCGCTTCCGAGCTGCCCAAGATTTGAATTCTTGTAAGCCTTCTCAAGAAGACTGTTTTCATACTCCATCAGAGACTTATTCAGCGCCGAATTGTCAACGATGCCAGCCTGACCGGGTATGATACTGTTTGCGCCAAGCTTCAAGATCTTCTTTCCATTCGCATCCACCGGCAGCATGTCGAACGTTTCCGCGTCCGCCCATAACTGATGGAGACCCATGAACCTTGCGTTCTTACTTTCGTCCGTATACGTGTTCGTGAGCTCGTCGATGATTCGAATGATGCCGGTTAGATCTGATTCTCCGAAGTCTGATCCCTCTCTGTAGATGTTTGGGATGTAGATAATAGGGAAGAACTGGACCCCGAGATCTCTTGCATTAATGTCCCGGCCATTTTCATCCTTGGCATACTCAACGAACTTAAGGTCGGCTGACGAAATGTCTTTTCCTGCTGATTTTTGGTAGTAACCAGCATCGACAAACACATTCTCTGATTTGGATCCGCCAGGTCGATCAGAACCTTTTCGATATTCTTCTTTGTAGATTTGGGTTTCGCCGTTTCTTTCTTCCTCCCAAGCAAAGACGTGTCGCTCATTTCTTTCTCCTAAATTGAATGGGAACCAGAAACCGGGATCGACTGTCGACACCCTTGTTCTGCCAAGCTTTTCTGAATACTCAAGCTTAAATACTTCGTCGCCGATGTTTGACGCCTTGTATTCGTTCGCAACGAGTTTCGCGAAGAACAGCTCGTCCTCGGCCCACTGTGAATAAAATTTTTCAACCTCTTCGTTTCCGATCGACACAATCTTGAGATCGTCTCCGATCAGAGAGTTAGATAACTGCGTGCAAATAAATTTTGCGTCGCCGTATTCCTTCTGATCGTCTTCCGGCGTGACTCTTACGATGTTCGACAGGTTGGCCTCGTAGGCCGAAAGTATCGTGTAAGCTTTTATCCGCCGCTGAAACTCTTCCGGGATCCAACTGAATGAGACTGCAATTCGATTAAACAAATTGGTAGTGTTCGGTTTAAGATTCAGGAAAGGATAGATGTCTATCGTCTGATTTGTTAAGTTTTGTTTTGGCATACAACCTTTCTTTGATTAATCTTGAGGCAGCCCTTCAACCTCATATCCAGTCATTCCGCCGGTCTTTAGAAATGTGTGAACTATATATCGGACAGTGTCGCACGTATGGTTTTCTTCGTCAACGGGAACCTCTGGTTTCTCGTAATAATACTGGAGATGCTCCCTCATTGTGTTGGGGCATTTCTCTCGAACGATGTAAAGCGAAGGTAGCCCGGTCATATCGTTCACATGCAGCGCCATAGCGACAGACTGAATCCCGTCGTTGATTTCCTTCTTGTCGGCCTTTACAGCATTGAGGCCGGCATTCCTGAACGCCCTAATGTTGCCGGGCTCGGCACTGTCACAATAAAAGATCTTGATCCCGTATTTATCTCTCAGCCTCTTTGCCCTACGCACCCACGTATCGTCGTCGCCATCCACAAGAACGCCGGACTCATACTCTTCATGTATCAAGTAAAAGACCGGAGTGCCTTTGCGGAACTTTATCCCGGCAACGATAATAACACCGGGATCCCCAAATCCCCAATCAACCCCGGCGACGACGATGTCGAATTTTGGAAGGACGAGATCTAGAGGAGCGTGGACCTGCTGATCCCACTCTTCGTAGACCTGTCCCTCGAATGTCTCTAATGAAGCTTCATACTCACGCTTAAAATACCTCGGCGGCAATGTTGCCTTTGCGACCGCAACCTCCTCGACAATATTCGGAAGCCGAGTGTTTTCGATTGTTAATCCAAAAATATTTGCGTGAGATGCTGAATATGTGTCCGACTCCGGATTTCCGAGTGCAACAATATCCATAAACCATTTGCGAGGCAGAGGCGTGGTCGCAAACAATCCCCAGCCCTGCTTATCAGTCAAAGTCGGCCTGATGTTGGCGGACCACGCTGTCTCCTTGAACCTCGCAAACTCTGTGCAGTAGACGCCGTTCAAACCGACGCCGACCAGTGACTCCGGTCTGTCTGCAGACTTGAACTCGATCAGTATCTTGCCGCCGAGCAGTATTAATTCCTTCTTGTTGTCGTCATAAGAAAAGTGCGACGGTGAAGCTTGAAAGTCAGGAGGGAAAATTGAGAAGATTTCTCTTTGCTGAATTTTTCCGATATTGAAGTCCGGAGCTATTGCCCAATAGTGAAGCAGAGGCTTTGCGAACTTGATAAATCGTTGCGTAGGAAGTTTGATATGGGCGATCTTTGGATAATCCTGTAGAAAGATTCGCTTGACAAACTTCCTGGCGCAACCAAAATCCTTTCCAAACCTACGACCCGCTACAACGTTGATAAATCTGGCATTGCATTGATCTATCCGAACCTGTCCAGGGTGCGGATAGTAGTCGCCGAATATTGGTATTTTCATTCCCCACTCTGATCCTCTTTCGGCTCATGCGTTACCGGGAGACCGGCGTTGCGATTTTTCTTGACGGCAGCCATCGACTTATCAGCCTTCTGCTCCAGGGGAGTGAGATCCTCTTTCGGAGAATTGTCGATGATCTGAATAACAACGTCACCCGAAACCAGCCCGTCAACCATCTGACCAAGAGACTCGATCGTCTTTCGCTGCTCGCCATGATCTTTGTTCTTAATTTTGAATTCCTTGTATTCCATTGATCCGTCCGCGTTTCTTGATACCGGATAAGATCCAACTGCAAAGGTTTTTTTCTCGTCGAGCTCATCAATGTTCTGCGACAACTTCATTGCCCGCTTACGCCGATCAGCGTAAACGATTCCGTATGAAGGATCGTCAACAACCTTCCAATGCTCTTCAACGAAGGACTGAAACATACCGGCGAGATGAACAAGAGTTTTTTTGTTCTTCGCCAAAGCGTTCGCAACAGCTTCGATACTTGGATTGCGATCCTCTCCAACTTCTGCCAAGACGGCAGCACTGTATTCTTTCAGGTGCATATAGTGGTTGATCGTTGTTCCAACGGTAGCCTGAACCCCGTATTCTTTTTTCATCATTCGGTGAGCATCGCTCGCCGTATAACCGTTCGCAAAACAAGCACCGACGAAGCGCCGATGCTTTTCATTTAATGCTCTTGAGCCTTTAGGATTTTTTGTTTGCACTTTGTTCACCAATTTCTTTTTTGAGTTGATCGATGTCGTAGCCCGGGACGTGTTTGCGAATAACCTTAACACATGCGCTCAAGAATCGCTTTGATTCCTCTGAGACTACGCGATCGTGATCTCCAACATCTGTGAAGATTCGGAGACCCCCTATATCTATAGGGTGAGAAATTTGATGTTTCTTGAAAATCTCTTCAATTTCATCGAAAGTGGTAGATTTACGGGTAGATTTAGACCGGAAATCCTTGAATGCCTGGTAGTTTTTGAAGATCCACGCTTCCCCGAACACCTTCCGGGCCCATGGTTCACAGAACTCATAAGCCATTTTCAGGTCGACTTTTTTTGTCGTCGAATACTTTGCAATAACATTATGCAGTGCAAGCTTCAGTTCATTCTTTTTTTCATTTGCTATGCTCATTCTTTTCTTTCGTGAGTTTCGATGTATTGCGTTGCAACTGCTAGCGCCGACCAACAGTCTTTCGATATCCCGTATGTTGGGCCTTGATTATTTTTCGTTCCAGGTTGTCCGTATTTGTCGATCAGCGCGGTCCGAACCGTGGAGTCATTGCCTCTTGGGTTGTTGCAGATATGCGTAACTATCTGCTTCCTTGTCACTCTGTGAGCTTTTAAGTCACAAGCATACGCCTCTCGTAGGAACATACCTATGTTTACGCACGTCTCGAATACTTCTTGACCGACAGACATTCCGTATGAAGCTATCATTTCGATTGCTACAACATCGATCGTGTGACGATGCTCAGACATCAATCTGAAGATCGTTTCCGTTGGAACGACGCCGAACGATGACGTCCTGGGACCAATCTTTGAGTCCATAAAAAAGTAGGCCGACAACTCCGGCCCCGGATCAATCGCAAACACTCTCATAAGAGCCACCGCAGAAATCTTTCGAGCCGCGAGACGCGGATCCTCGGAACAAACTCGAACCGCATACCGGCCTCAACGCACTTCGCGACATCCTCTTTGAATAATTTTTCGTAATATTCAAACTGAAGTATGTTTGCTTCACCGTTAATCCGAGAATCGAAAACCATGTCGGCCATACGGCCTATATTCAAAGAAGCTTTACGAAGTCTGTTCTGCACGACTATCCGCCGAAGCACATCTTTCGGAAGAGTAATTCTAACTTCACCATTTTTCATTGCGTTCCTTTTTAATTAATTCCTTGTTGTGCGCGTATCCGCAGATATCTACCGCATTGTCGCGTTTATCGACCTCCATCGATCTTGCGACCTTCTGTAAGATGTTCGCATCGCACACCTGTTCGGCAGTTATAGTAGTGTTAAATAATACAGCCCAGAGATCCGCTGTCCGCTGATGATTTGCTAGCGGCGTCCCATAGTGAGCGCCGCGGGCTCCGTGAACGATCCTTTGAGCTTCCTGAAGAATGTTTTCCTCGGGAACCTGGCCTTCCCGGGGAACCTGCTCGGATTCGTTTTCGGAACTGAGAGCTACTTCAAGTTTTCCCGGGACTATCGGGAATATATTGTTTTCACTCGACAACCGTCTTATCGCCTCCTTGTATTCCAGGATATCAGCCTTGACTCCGAGCCAAAACTCATCGATCTCACTCTTCGTTTCGCAGATATATGGGTAGTAAAAAATGAGTTTAGCTGAATCCTGCGCCGCCTTACGTTCGATGACGGATCCCTTACTTTTTTCCCAGGGCGGCAACATAACAATCGCATCGCAACGCTTTACCATCTCTACGTCGCCGTCGATGTATGTTTGATATGTGACTTCCGGAACGATCTTTTCAAAGCGCTCCGTGTTTTTGTGTGGGCAAATAGCGGCGAGACCATTTCTCCAGGCCTCTGCTGCAGCAATCGTTGCGTGGCGAATATTTTCATTAATAACGCTTTCCGAGTCCGAAGAATACGGTCCGGAGATATATACAACTGGCATTTTTTCCATAATTAAAAAACCAGGTCCTCTTGATTATTTGGTGTCGCCGCAGCATTATTTTCTACGGCGTGTTGGGTGTAGTCTACGTCATGGAATGAACCATATCTCAGATTGTAAAAAAGTTTAACGTCGCCAAATCTTCGCGACATACCGAAGCGTTGAACAATCTTTATGTCCATTACCTTTCCGTGATCCGTCTCGACGACGTCCTCATCGTCCTCCTTCGCGTCGATATAAATAAACTTATCGCAATCATTCTCGATCGCCTTACTTTCTCTCGACTTGTTCTCTTCATTCAACTGCGATAGCGCGATAATCGGAACGCCCATAGACTTCGCCGCCTTCTTTAGCGTCCGGGAGATTGTCGCGATCTGATTCTCGCGATTATTCTTGAGCGTGTCTCGCGGCGGATCCGTTATCTGAATGTAGTCGACAAGGAATAGCGATACTCCGTGCTGCCGCCTTAATCGCTTCATCTCCGTTACCATTCCGTCGACATCTGGAATAAGCTCATTGAAATAAATATTTAAGCTTTCCATCTTTTTCAGCGCCCTCCGCAACCTGTCCACCTGCTCACTGTCGAGAGACCCAGAAATGAGGTCCGTGTAATTTATGCGAGCCAGGATTAGCGCTCCACGCATCAACAACTCTTCGATCGACATCTCACGGCTAAACACGCCGATCGATATGGATCCAGATTTTGCGATATTAAGTATCGACTGAAGTGCCAGTGTCGTTTTGCCGCTCTTCCTCTTGCCGCCAATGATGATAAGATTGCCGTTGAGTATCGCCCCGATGATGGCGTCGATATCCCGAAAGCCAGTCTTCAGCCCGACGATTTTCCCAGACATGATGTCTTCCAACATTGATGCTGCGCGGCTGACCGCAGTTTTCATATCCACGGTCGTGTCTCCGTCAAGCCCGGACGTTATGCCCTCAAGTCCGAATTTAAGTTCGTCGACAACGTCAAATATGTCGTCGCCGGCGACGGCCTTGTCGACAGCAGCCTTCGCTGCGTATGTGACGCTCAGCCTCATTGCGTCTTCACGTATCGTCTTCGCATACAGGATCGAGTGAACACCGCTCGTCATTCCGATGGTCAACTCCGAAATTAAAACCGGGTCAACCTTGGATTTTAATTCTATGGCGACCGAAACGGTATCAACAGTCTTGTTGGCCTTAACCATCTCGGATATTTTTTTGTAAATAAGGATCATTGTTTTATCGCAGAGATATTCTCCGCCGGACGTCAATTTGTCGACCGCGTCGAAGTCCTCCGCCGAGTGAAGCAATGACCCCATCAATTTGCGCTCTGCGTCTATGTTCATAATCTTCCAAATTTGCCCCAGGACGAAAATGACGTATCATCCCTCGACCCGGGGCGTTTGCGCTCAACGTAGGCCCGATTCCGGTCTATAGCGTTGATCTTAGCATGTATGCTATACACTGTTTTACAAATTTTTTATATCTCGATATATTTTCTTGATGTCGGGCACGGCTCCCGGGGTCGATATTCCAGCTAAAATGCTTGTCGGAGTTCTCCCCCTCCGGCCAACCTTCTTGGAGTCGCTGTATTTCCCCTCCAAGATCTTCACGTAATTATTTGGATCGCAAAAGATCCAGTCGAACTCGATGCCCGAGCTGCCGTCCTTCAATCCAAGTAACCACTTCGATCGCATGATCTCTTTTGCTATCGAATTAAAGTTGAAGGACTCCCTGCTTACGACGGGCCTCATCTGCCGAAGACGAGTCGGGCCAATCTCGATGACGGGGCGGAGGTTTGAGTGGAACCGAGCATTGCATATTTCCACAAACCTATTCCACCTGCTTTTGTATTCCTCACCAACCGAGTCTTTCGGTCTTTCCACCAGATCAGTTTTTCGTCCCTTAATAACATTCTTTTCTTTCTTATCTTTCTTGTTAGTGTCGGAGCGCTGTCGGAGCGCTGTCGGTTGGCTGTCGAAATCGCTGTCGGGCTCATCGTCAGAACCTTGATATCGCTCCCAGTTGACAATAGTAATAAGAGATCCAAGGCTGTCGGACCGGATGTCGGCCATTTCTAAGGACTTTAACGTCTGAATTGCGTCCCAAAAAGTCGACGGAGCCATCTTACAATCACGGGCTCCAGCCGCCCTCCCAGTGAGAAATTGTCCAGGCAAAAGCGTCATCTCTTTCTTCTTCGAGAGGACCTTCCGCGATTTGTATGTAGCCCTCATTAAACAGTAAATCCAAACCGCAAAAAGGTTTGGATTTTCAAAGACAGGACTCTCCAGGATTTTCCTGTGAACCTTTACCCACCCATCCATCAATCGACCATACTTTCTAGCTCCTCGATTTGAGCTTCGACCTGAGTTTTTACGCCGTCAAGCAACTCTCCGACAGCCGTTACGGATGTCGTGACGGATGTTTGCATTGATGTTAATTTTTGCTTAATCGATTTGAAATTTGTAAACTGCGAATTTATCGTAGCCAACACCTGTGTAAATTTTCCTTTGTCAATTCCTTCGGCTGTTTCGGTTTTCACTGCCGTCACATAGAGGCGTGCGAATCGAAGAGCGAACTCCACAAAATCTGCGCTGACGAATAATTTATTTCCGTCATACAGGTTTAACATGCCAACTTGCTTCTGCAGTTGGTCCTGGCTTTTTGTCACAAGTATCGAAAAATCTACCTCGCGATTATTCATAGCCTCGTCGAGATATTTTTGCATCGGTTTCACACCGATCGCTTCGTCCTTTGCTTCGATGACGATCTTTTTCCCACCTGAAAACGAATACACGTAGTCACCCTTTTTAGAGGATGATGCGTTCACCTCTGTTCCTGTTCGTTCAACAATATCGCCGTATTTTTGAGCGATCTCTTCAAGTTTTCCGAACAGTTCTTCTTCGAATATTGCACCCTTAACTACTGCTGTCTGCTGCAGCATTTCGCGTTCACCTTCTTTGCGGGCGATCTCTTCTCGGAGGGAAATTATTTCTTTATTGAACTCGGAAACGTAGTTTTCCATGACTGTCCTAATGACAGTAATGACGGGAGAATCTACCCCGAATAATTTATCTGTTTGGTCGTTGAGTTTTGATGCGAAGGAGTCTTTATTTCGTTCATCGAGCAGCGAGTCAATGCGGTCAACCGCACTATTCAACGTTTGCTTAACTTTACCGAGGTATGAGGACTCAAGGTTTGGATCGAAATTTGTCTCCGCGCTTTTGATACCAGCTTCGATGGAGACTAGCTTGTCACTTGAAACCTTTGACGCATTATCAATAATTAATTTCACTTCTGAATTCACCGATGCCAATTTGTCACGGATAAAGTCCGCCGTCTTCTTCAGATACGACTTGTCGCCTGTTGCTGAGAACGACGCCTCAAGATAACTCGTCATCTGTGCCGCCGTATCCTTCTCCAGCATTGATACGGTGTGCTTGAACGACTCGATCATTCCGTCGACCTGCTTCTTAACGAATTCGACATCTCTGGAAACTTCAACCCTATTTAACACCGCGACGCCGATGCCAATGACATTTTTCAATTTCTTGTAGAGCTCATCGTCGCTCACCTTAAAGAAATATTCGTTGATCTCTTGTTCTTCGAGACAGCTCAAAACTGCCCGAGTTCCTTCGATTGTTACGCTACTCATACGGTTAAAACTTCTCCTTGCTTTCCAACTCAAGCCGCTTTGCCGCGGCAAGATCATTTAGGTCTTCTACAACACTCTCTATCGCCTCCAGGTATTCCCTGTCTGACAGCTTTTTTGTAATTATACATGCGTATCCACGAATGCTTTCTGCGGCCTTTCGTGCGTTAGACATGGTTTGATTCCTTTCCCTTTGATCTAAAGAATGCTGGCACAAGATCTGGTATACAAATTGTTGAAGTAATGGACCCGCTTCCGCTTAACCACTTCGAGTATTCGAGAAGCATGTCGGCGGTATTTTTATTAAACGTCGCCTCACTGATAGTGATTTTATCACCATTCAAAGCTAGCAGCACTTCGCGGTAGTCCTTCTCGTCTACGATCACGTGGTTCACGTCTACGCCAAGCTTTGTCTCCATCCGTGGGTGTGTGTGAAAATAATTAACTCCTGGAATTTTTATCATAACTTTTATATCCGCACTCCTTTAGTAAAAACGTTTTATATTAAATCCGCGCCAGCCATGATCGGCAGGTCGAAAATACATAATGCTTCGAGATCTTCGAGCTCGTCGACAATTATCACCGGTGTGCCTTCTGAAACCAACACCTTTGCATCCTCGATAATTTCATTCAGATCTCCTTCTAGCGCATAATACGTGCCGGTTAACTTTACAACCCTATAAGCCATGAGCCTCCGAAGAATTCTTCGTTTCTGTTGTTGCATTCTTGGCCGCACCGATATTTTCTCTCGTTTGAATGAATCTCTTTACGTCTTCGTTGCTCGTGAAGTGACCCAGGAACTTCTGCGGCATTGCTCCACCCTCGTATAGTGAAAAAATCGGCGATTGCTTTGATCCAATTCGAAGATTGCTTGGATCGTTCACGATCAGCCCGCCGCCAGAAATAACGATATAAGTTCTTGCCATTCTATACCTCGTATGCTAGTTCGAGAAGCTCCAGCGCAAGCGTTCGTTGCGACATTCCTCTGGAGATTGTTTTTCTCTTTCCCTTCAGGACCAGATCTATATTGTCCTGCTTTGACTCAATCAGCTCATCGATTGCCTGGTCCACAACGTTACACTGCAGCCAATACCACGTAACCGGCGATCCTTGCCCGATGCGATGGATACGGTCTTCTATTTGAACTGCGTCGCCCGGCGTCATCGGCCTGTCTACGGCTATCCCGTAATGAGACTTGACGAGAGTTATACCCACTCCGCCCGCCATCGTGTAGACGAACACCTTCTTCTTTCCTGACTGGAAAGCTTCAACTAGACCTTGTCGATCCTTCTGTGGAGTATCGCCCGTCAACAGTATACCGTCGAGCTGCGCCGCCAGTATTTTTGCGGACGCTTGGTAGTAGGTGAAGATCACGACTGATTCGCCCTGGTCCAAGATTTCCTTTGCCTTCTCGATCGCGTATTCACATTTTGCTATCGATGCCGACTGCCTGACATTGTTAAGCATGACTACCGCCTCGCCCCCCTCTTGAATTTCTCCGGAAGCAAGACGCTGTTCGTAGACACCCTTCAACTCCTTCATTTTTTCATTATACCACGTCCGGGCCTTCGCTGACAGCTTGATAAATACTTTTGACCTCATCTTCTCGGGCAGGTCCAAGCAGTCCTTTTTGTATCTAATGAGAAGGACGTCTTTAATCATATCGTGCAACTCGTCTAGATTCTTTGACCCGTTCGTATCCCACCGGCTGAATCTAGTCTTCTTCGCGTCGCAATATCTGCGTTCGTAAAATTCTTTTTGTTCTCCAAGCGGATGCCTGACGGCGACCAGTAGCGGAAATAAGTTTATTGGTCGACCATTCTTCATCGGCGTTCCCGTTAAGCAATAGCAAGCAACACAGAGATCACTCTTTGCCAGCGCTAAAAATTCAGACCCACGCTTTGATCTTCCGCCGGACTGCGCGTAATGCGCTTCGTCTGCGACAAGAATAAATTTGCCACCGACATCGTCTTCGTTTGGAATATTGTTCCAACTGTAGACGCTTACTTCTATACCGACATCTGCCGCTTCGATCATCCAGTTGTCTTCGAGTGAGGCTGGGCTTAATACTACAGCCCTAAATCCCGCATTAGAATACGCTTTTGCGGCAACGAGAGACTGTAGAGTCTTGCCGAGCCCCATTTCGTCCCCGAGGATCATGCGATTGTTCTTCACGAGAATTTTGACGCCGTCGATTTGATGTTGGTATGGTTTCTTTGCCCCGAACTCAAGATTTGGCTCAAGATGAATGTCGTTTTCTCTAGACATCATCACGCACTTTTTAGCCTCGTCGGTTAAATGGAACTCGGGATTCTCTTCAAAGAATTTCTTCACAAGCCGGCCGTACGACTTCGGTATCACCCACACACGCTTCTCCTTGTCGAACCTCTTCACCGGGAACGACTGTCGGACTACATTCACTAGATCCTCTCGATACTCGAACTCTATCGTTAGGTCCTTCCTCACGAGATCGATTATCCCGATCATTGGATTCTCCTTTTAATATTTTCTTTTTGCTGCAGTGGTGATGTTTCGTCGTAAAACCGCTACCAATCTCGGCTAGGCCGCGCCGAACCATTTCGCCTTTGCAGTGGATGCAATACCTGTGACCATCATCTCCGGAAGACACCCATGCCGCCGACCTACATTCGCAGCACTTATCTCGATCAACCCATTCGTTCCTAATCCTTGTTTTCGCATCACTTTTTATCGTAGTCATAAGACTTCACCATTTTTTCAAACGCCGAGTATGGATCTTTTACACCGAGGAGATTCAAAACAACGAGGAATGGACCGCATACAAAATACATCACCGCGGTCACGATAAATAAAACATAAACTCTTAGCGTTACCACTATATCCTCCAGGGCACACGAATGCGCCGTCAAAAGTAATTTTAATTAATATTAATCTATTGTCGCCGGGTTAAAACTTGTAGTAGCTCAACACATCTGCGACGAACGCCGCGCTTTCCGTTAGATGGATAGTCTCTTCGATACCTTTGATGATTTCTATTCCCGCTGCTACTCCGGAGGCAAGATTAAAGATCATTTTCGACTCAGCATTATTAAAGTGATACTGAACAGCGTGTCCGGTTGACAGGATAAGCATTCCGGAGTCAGCACATGGAACCTCAACGTCAGTGTCGTTGGAGTGTATTGTAAGAGTGTTTTTCGATGGAGACAATATTATCGTCTTTGGTTCTAGCATAATTCAAGCTTCCTTTTATTCTTTAGGTCTACAATGCGTCTCGCATCATATTTGTTTAGAAATTTCAGATCAAGCTCGTGGTTGCGCCAAACATCGGCGAGCTCAGATAATGAGCCCGCCGAGTTTAGATACCACTGGATTCCCCACGCTATGACGTCTGATGATAATTCACTTAAAACTTCTCTCCTGTCTGCTTCACTAGAATGGGAGATCATCTTCCTTAGCATTGCTGACTGCATGGCCTTCTTCTCCCGTGTTGGTTTCCGCAGCTTCGGCTGAGAATACTCCGAGCTCCTTCAGCTTAGCGTTGATTCTTGCGACTTCCACTTCGGCGAAAGCCAGGAATTTATCCCAACTGGTTTGTTCTTGCCGATTGAATGTCACCTTCTCCGGTTGCGGTGTTCCGACGATCTTTTCGATCTTTGCGCCGTTCTGTTTCATGTAACAGAATGAAACCTTGCTTGCATCTTCGGTTCCCTTTTTATCATCGTCCTTCGGTCCGAATGCGCCGATGAATGTTGGAAGCGAAAAATTCAAGTTCGGCGTTCGAGCAAAGAAGCCCTGCGAATACCAGCCCGCAGCCGAGAATTGAAGTTTGAATTGTTCTTTCGACTTCATGTCGAGGATCGTGACTTCCCCTTTGAGCGTCTTTTGATTCTCAAAAGTTCCATCTTTCAATTCAATCTTTGTGATGAGTCCCTCGACCCAGTCTGCCTTGATATTCTTCTTCTTGTTGACAATCTTGCCTTTCGTGACCGTCAAAAAGGTGGCTCCTTCTCCGTGACTTCCGAATCCCATTTAGACTACCTCTTTCTTTTTTCTTGTTCGTTTTGCCGGTATCGGAGCCGTTGTCTCAGTGCCCAAAAGCTGAGTTGCTGGTTGCTCCGCCGGCGTTGCTTGGGCGTTTTCTTTTACTTCCGCTGGCTCGGCAACGATGGCCGGCTCAGCCTTGACCTCGACGACAAGCGTAGCATCTGCCGACGGATCGTATAATGGTGCGAATAAATCGAGTTCGTCCGGAGGCGGAACCGGGTATGACCTTGGTTTCACGTTTCGGAATGCGTCGTGCCAAACAGCCAGTGTGTGCTTAAACACCTCGAAGTCGTTCAGGTATACGGCGTTGAATGCTTCTTCCGGCGTCATCCCACCCTTGATGAGATCTTTCGCCATCTTCGTCTCCTCGGCGGGATAATATTTCCACCCGGCGTCAACACTAGCATTGAGGGCCACGATTCCGTAAGATTCAATTTTCAAGCCAGGTTTTGTTTTTTCGATCGCATTTTTATTCGCGGCGAGCTGAAGCCACGCCTCCCTGCCAACATGACCAGTCTTCCAGTCGATAAGCGTGTTTTTACTCGTCATTCTGACGACACGGTCCAATCGGCAGGCGTATCCCGTCTCAATATCCCATACAGGCTCTTCGTTGAGAATCGTCTTTGGATTGTATGCCGCGAGAAATAATTTCGCACGAATGAGAAGAAGCCATTCCTCGTCGGTGAACATGTGTCGGCTGATCTTCTTGTTGTTCTGCAGCGCATCGTGGACCTTAGATCCGCGTTCACCGCCAATGATCTTTCTCAGTTCTGCCTGCTCGGTTCCGACGCTACCGATGAACGCCGTTAAACCTGGGGATGGATACGCCCACAAGATTGTCGTTGCCGACGGAACCCACGTCCCGCCTATATTGTAAAACCGACTATCGAGAAACTCGAATTTCGTATGCTCTTTCGGCATGATGAATTCATTGTTCGTCTCGACGTATTCCCTGTAAATCGATTCATATTTATGCGGATTCAGGGCGATATCGCTGATCTCTTTCGCGCCCTTCTGCAGTGTATCCGCGGCAAACATCACTACCCCGAGCAGCGTATCTTTATTCTGCCACCACGTCGGGATTGTCACAACTTCTTTTTTTCTAGCCATTCGATTCCTTCATTGCTTCTCTAATTTGGATGTGTGCGTTTGAGACTGTCGCCATCAAGCGCTTCATTAACCGCCTCTTGTGTTTCGCGGTAGTCTCGCGGATAGCTAGAACAAGGGCCTCGTGTAACTCGCCCGAGATGCTGCTTGATTCGCCGGAGGTGTCCGTCCCGACAATGCGTCCGCCGACATAGATTCGAATCGCCGATATTTTTGCGTCGACGTCCAGGATTATATCGCTAGACTTAATCCCCGCAGTAATCGCCTCCATCTCTTCCTTGAGGCCTACAATTTTTCTGTATACAGACTGTTCAATGCTCATTATGCTCCCACTGGTTTGAATGCTCCGGTCTTTTTGAAGACTCGGTATGCTTTTTTAAGTTCCTGGTAAACCTTCCTCGTGCTGCCTTTAGCTAGAACGATCGTCCCGCCGATCTTCATCGACTTCACGATCGACTCTCCGGCCTGATCTTTCCCGGAAATGTATCTCATTACGCGATTTCTGACTTGTAAATAAAGCGACGGTTTTACCGTCTTTGTTACAGCCTTAGCGGCCCGACGAAGCTCTTTTGCTCTTGTATTTCTCAACGCAAAACTCCTTTTATTCTACGCTGCACGTCCTCAGTTACACCCTTTTGCCACTCCAGTAGAGCCCACGTAGGTATCTTCCTACCCTTTGCTCCGATCGGCATAAACTTCAGCTCGCCGGTATCTAGCGCCGACCTGATGTATTGCGGTGAAATTCCGACTACCTTTGCAGCGCCTTCGATTGTTAATAAAAAAACATCACCTTCGTGCATTATTATTAATATTTTCCTTGCTTTCTTAACGTTTGTATTATATATTGTGTCACTTCTTTTGAGTATGCGTGTGTATCTTAGTTCAAGTGCTAATAATATAATACATATACTATAAAAAAGCAAGTAAAATCTTCCCCTTAGAAAAAATAATTAACGAAGTAGATTACTCATTAATTACTTACTATAAAGGAGGTCGTATGAAACGCGAAAAACAACTGCTTTCCGAAAACATCCGCAGGCTCCTCAGAAATAAGGGAGCCACCCAAGTAGATCTCTCTAAGGCGACAAAACTCCATTACGTCACCATTAACGAGATCATAAATCAACCTGATCGAAATGTAGCCCTCAAAAACATAGTCTTAATCGCCAACGCCCTGAATGTTCCGATCGCAGAGCTGTTCTCCGACGAAGACGACAATGCGCCCAAATTCGACACCGTATCTCAAAAATTATGGTGGGTGCTCGAAAGACTCTGTGTCAGGGCGCTGCCTGGTGTAAAGCTCACCGAGGACCGGTTACGGGTAAAATTTGAGCTACTCTACAACTTTTTCGAACTAGACCCCTCTGTAATGGAGGAATACTGGAACGATAGGAGAAACTATGGCAAGTCTCTACGAGGATAATGGCAAGATCTTCCTCAGTTATTACGATCCGGCTAAAGGCCGTATCCGTCAGAGCTTAAAGCTAAACTCTAAAGATAAGTCTGCCTGGTCAAAAGCCCGCGCAATAAGAGATGGCGTCCAGTCTAGACTGAAAGAAGATCCGTTTACATTCTCGCAGCACGTAAAGAACAACCGAACCGTAAGACAGGTCCTGGATGAGTTCCTGGAGAAGGAAGGCTCTATGAGATCAAAGAGCACCAGATACCTCTACAAGCTCTCCGTAGGCAAGCTTGAGGAGTTTCTAGGGTCAACCATCATCGACTCCATCTCTACGGACGATCTAATCATGCTCCGGAAGAGCTTGGAGCTCAAATACGGAAAATCGAACTCCGGTTTTTTTACCAGGCATCTACGTGCACTTTTTAAGTGGGCCGCAAACAGGGGATATGTTCAGCAGTATCGCTATACCAGCGAAGCCGTGTCCAAGTCCCCCGAGGAGCCGGTAGAAATATTTCACGAAGAAGATATTAAGAAGTTATTCAGCTATCCGAATATCAACTTTGTCGACCAAGTAAAGTTCCTCCTCTTCACCGGGTTTCGGCTCGTGGAGTCTTGCGACTTGACTTGGGATAGAGTTGATATCGATCGTCGGGTGATAAAACACTACAACCAGAAAAAAAGTCGCTGGTCGAATTACCCGATAGACGAACGGCTGCATGAGCTTCTTACTAGATTGCAGAAATCGAAACGTGGTGATTATGTCTTTCACTACAGAAGCAAGCACTCTATGGATAAACTCATGCTTGACGCGAAAGACAAATTAAAACTCAGAGACGGACTTGTTATTCACAGCTTGAAGGCAACGTATGTCTCGTCGCTAATAAAGAATAAAGAGCTCTCGCTTTCTGAAGTCCACTTTTTATCACACCACACAAACCCGGCCACTACGCTAAAGTTCTACGCATGGTTCGATGTAGATTCAATTCGCAAAAAAATCGATCTTGGAAATTCTCTGGAAAAAAAGACAGTTTTTAGACAGTAAAAATTGCGGTGAGTTAGAGGACATTAAAAAAGCCCTGCATTCGCGGGGCTTTTTTGTGCACCCACCAGGACTCGAACCTGGAACCCACTGATTAAGAGTCAGTTGCTCTACCAATTGAGCCATGGGTGCATAAATATCATACAATATACAAAAGCTTAAAAGATTTTCAAAATTGTTT
>Ga0172379_10001091_pt1 | contig 58303 bp, 51 predicted proteins | sample GrowelOW334metaG_FD_119756 | JGI IMG/M metagenome (GOLD analysis project Ga0172379, IMG submission 119756) | Groundwater microbial communities from an aquifer near a municipal landfill in Southern Ontario, Canada - Groundwater well OW334 metaG | ecosystem: Environmental > Aquatic > Deep... | reverse complement strand
GCAGTATTTTTATGAGCAGGTAAGGGGAGTCGCCCCGTCATTCGACGGGGCGCCCTATCGTATGATAGGGCGAACCCTTTACAACACTCGTGCAGTATTTTTATGAGCAGGTAAGGGGAGTCGAACCCCTCTCATTAGCTTGGAAAGCTAAGGTAATACCGATATACGATACCTGCACAAAATAAATTTCTTCGGGGCGCTGAGAATCGGACTCAGGCTGTACGCTCCCAAAGCGCACGTACTACCATTATACGACGCCCCGATATTTTGGATTATATCTTAAAAATTTCTGCTTGTCAAAGCCAAAAAAATATGATAACATCTAATTAAATTAAGCAGCCCTCATAGTTAAATGGATATAACTCTAGCCTTCTAAGCTGGTGTTGTTGGTTCGATTCCAACTGAGGGCACAAAATAGATTTAAAATAGTTATGGCGGCTATGGTGTAATGGCAGCACAAGACTCTGTGGCAGTCTCAGTACGGGTTCGAATCCCGTTAGCCGCCCCAACGAAAAAATCGCTCCGCAAGGGCGGTTTTTTGTTTTTGATGATTATGGTAATATATAAGAGTAATATTATTAAGTAAAAATACTATGAAAGGATTTAATGCAAACATAGAAAAAGAAACTTTGGAAAATGAAAATTTTCGTAAAGTTCTTTATACAGGAAAACACAGCCAATTAGTTTTAATGTCTTTGGCTCCAAACGAGGAAATTGGAATGGAGGTGCATACAGACAATGACCAATTTTTTCGTTTTGAAAAAGGCCAAGGCAAAGTGATAATTGATGGAAATGAATATGAAGTAAAAGACGGCTCGGCAGTTGTTGTGCCAGCCGGAGCTCAGCATAATATAATTAATACATCTGGCACAGAAAAGTTGAGTCTCTACACTATTTATTCACCAGCTCATCATAAAGATGGAGTGGTAAGGGCTACAAAAGCAGAGGCAGAAGCAGACGGACCAGAATTTGACGGAACCACAACAGAATAGCCAAAAACCGCTTCGGCCTCCGAGGCGGTTTTTTTGTTGAAAAGAATTGCAAATGGGTATATGATTTAAGGTAAACGAAACTAAACATATATATGGACACGCTAATTTATAATGGAAATTTAATTCTGCCCGACGGAATCAAAAAAACTAATTTGGGCATCAGAAAGGGCAAGATTGCTTATTTGGGAGATAAAAAAGTGCCGGCAAAAAAAGAGATTGACGCAAAGGGAAAATTTGTTTCCCCAGGATTTATTGATTTACACTGCCACGGCATGGGCGGATGTTTGTTTGAAGACGAAACAGAAGAGGCTTTTGAAAAAATCGGCAAAACCGCGGCTCATTTTGGCGTTACAACAATGCTAGCCGGTTTAACTGCCAGCCACATTGAAGAAAGGGTGAAGGAAACCGTTAAAATCATCAGAAAATTGAAAAACAGCGGCAGCCAGGCCAACATTGCAGGAATTTATCTGGAAGGGCCGTTTATAAATCCCTCGGAAAGAGGTAGCCTTTTGATAGCGGAAAGGCCTTCGTTGAAAATGCTGGACAATATAATAAAAACAGCCAAAGGACTCCCCTTGGTTGTTGTAGTTGCTCCGGAAATCACTTTTGGATGGGACGCGATTGCAAAACTGAAAAAGAATAAAATTGTTGCTTCAATTGGGCACTCTGACGCAACTTATGACGAAGCAAAAAAAGGTTTTGAAATGGGAATTGAAAACGCCACTCATCTTTTTAATGCAATGCGCGGTTTTCACCACAGAGAGCCCGGAGTTGTGGGAGCTGTTTTGGATTCAAAAAAAATTACGGCAGAGCTTGTTTTGGACGGATATCATTCAAATCCCTCCTGCGCCAGGCTGGTAAATAAAGTTTTGGGAATTGAAAGATTGATTTTTATAACCGACAGCACTTCGGCCGCCGGCACAAAAGACAATTATACCCGCGTTTACGACGGGCAGGGAGCAATAATAAAAAATGGAGCTCCAATGGTTGGCAACAGATTGGCGGGAAGCATTTTAACATTAGACAGAGCGGTAAAAAACTTCATCAAATGGACAAATGTTCCGTTGGAAGAGGCAATTTTGCCAGCTACTTTGAATCCTGCAAAAAAAATTGGATTGGAAAAACAAAAAGGGAGTTTGGAAATAGGCAAGGATGCGGACATAATTATTTTTGATAGAAATATAAAAATAGAAAAAACATTAGTTGCAGGAGAAATATGCAAATAATAAAAACATCTTCATACAGCGAACTTTCAGAAAGAGCCGGGGAAATTGTAATTGATGCAATCAAAAAAAATCCAAATTTGGTTTTGGGTTTGGCAACCGGAAGCACTCCTTTGGGTTTGTATAAAATGTTGATTGAGGCCAACAAAAGAGGGGAGATAGATTTTTCAAATGTTAAAACTTTTAATTTGGATGAATATCAGGGATTGGAAAAAGATAATCCGCAGAGCTATCATTTTTTTATGAATGAGAATCTTTTTTCAAAAATAAACATCAAAAAAGAAAATATTCATATTTTGGGAGATGCGGGCAAGGAGCCTTCAGAAGAGTGCTATATATATGAAGGCGAAATTAAAAAAGCAGGCGGAATTGATTTGCAGATTTTGGGAATTGGAGGAAACGGGCACATTGCCTTTAATGAGCCCGGCTCACCCAAAGACAGCAGAACCCGTTTGATAAAGCTGGATGAAAAAACCAGGCAGGATAATGCCAGGTTTTTTAAATCAACAGATGAAGTTCCAAAATATGCCTACACAATGGGAATTGGAACAATTTTGGAGGCCAAAGAGCTTATTTTATTGGCCGGAAAAAATAAAAAAGAAATTATGGAAAAAACAATAAATGGCGAAGTTTCAGAAGAAGTTCCCGCGTCATTTTTGAAAAACCACCCGCAATGCACTTTTGTAATTGAAGAATAGGGCTTGTTATTTAGTCTTTTTCTTCCAGTTTTACTTTTAACATTATTTCTTTTCCGTCTCTTAAAACTTTCATACTGGTTTCTCCGCCGATTTTGCATTTTTGCAATATGTGAGCCAGGATATTTTTTTCTGTGATTTTTTCGTTATTGCACTCCAAAATAATATCAAATTCTTTGATGCCCGCTTTCTCGGCCGCAGAGCCTTTGATTACGGGCGGTTCTCCAAGAGCTTCTCTTACAACCAGAGCTCCCTCCATTACAGGCAGTTTGTTGGCTTGCGCCATTTCTTTTGAAAGCACAACGTATTTAATTCCCAGGAATGGCATTTTTATTTTTCCGAATTTTTTGACCTCATCCCAGTCTTTTTTTGCATAATTGATGGGAATTGCAAATCCTATGTTTTGAGCACCCATAATCATTGCTGTATTAATTCCAATAACTTTGCCTTCCATATCCACCAAAGGCCCGCCCGAATTCCCGGGATTAATTGCCGCGTCTGTTTGTATCAAACCCCTCAAATTTTGCATTTGATTGTCCATTCCGCCAAAAGCAGTAATATATCTTGAAAGCCCGGAAACAATTCCGGCCGACAGCGTGTCGGTGAATTCTCCCAAGGGATTTCCAATTGCCAGCACTTCTTCTCCAATGTCTATTTTGTCTGAATCTGCCAGCTCCACAAACGGCAAACCTTTCATATCAACTTTTAAAACAGCAATATCATTGATGGGATTTCTTGATAAAACTTTTGCAGGGTATTTTTTGGTTGGTTCAACAATTACGGTGTAATCGGCTGTTGTATCGGCAACAACATGGTTTGAAGTTATCACATATCCGTCGGCAGAAACAATAAATCCTGAACCTCCGCCGATTTGGGTTTTTTCTACCTTGCCTTTTTTGCCGTTGGTTTTAGGCATCACATATTCTTTTCCTCCGAAAGGGAAGGAATAAAAGCCTTCCACCTTGGGCAAGTCTTTTGAAACAACTACGGTTATTACTGCCGGACAAACCTTTTTTGCAATTTCCACGAAAGGCGATTTTGTTGCCATATTTTTTGTATAAATTATTTTAGCTTATTATATCAAAGTTTGCCGGATAATAACAACTTGCGAAAGAGCAAAATTCGTGTTAATCTGATAAAAACGCCCCCGTCGTTCAACGGATAGGACGCGAGTTTCCTAAACTTGAAATCGAGGTTCGATTCCTCGTGGGGGCACAAATTGATTCTTCAAAAAGGCAACCGGCCGGCTGCTTTTTTGGCAAAAATAGGCTCAAAAAAACTGTGGAAAAACGGCCTATTTTACGAACAAAATCGTCATTTTCCCGAACAAAATGACCCTGTTTCAGGTCTTGACCGACCGCCTTGAAAAAGCTATAATAGCTCTAATTGTGAATAACTTAGATTTTGGGCTTTTGTCCCATGGGAAAGTCGGTCCCATCATGGTAATAATTAAACTCTAGACAGTATAATTAAGCTAATAATGTATGGCCGAATCAAAGAATCTTAAGGTTAAGAAAGTTCTTCCAGCAGTTGTGCTGGCCACGTCATTCTACTATTCATCTTTGCTGTGTGTCGGGCTGATTCTGGGTTACTTTGGCACTAAGCTTTATTGCAAAGCTTTCAACATAGATGAAAACAGCGACCGCAGGATTTTTATAGACTGCGGAAAATTCCAAATCCATGTTCATCATTGGATATTGGGAGCCGGAATTCTGCTTTTGGTTTGGATTGTTGACTATTTTTATTTGCCAACATTTTTCACCGGAGCAATGTTTGGAATGATGGCGCATGATATATATGACTTCAACGATTGGCACAAGGTGATTGTAAAAAAATAATTTTGAACTAAAAATAAAAAAGCACGGTTTTAAGCCGTGTTTTTTTGTTTAGCATTGATTTTTGCAAAAAATTATTATACTCTTAAAATGTTTTGTTTTGCTCTTTGCCAACGAAGGGAGATGCCGATGTGCGACGAAAGCCGTATAAGAGAATTTCTTGAAAGAGAATGTTATACAACCCCTGAAGAAAGAGATCCTCGTAAGCCTTTGATTCTTGAAGGCGAGATGGTCAGGCCGAATCCTGACTACGATATTGACTTAGTTCGTCGAGAAGCAGATGAAAAAGAAGTTGAGCGGCGCAGAAAACGCCTGGGAACTTCATTTTTCCTGAACTTTGATCCTCTTTGCAGGCTTCACCAGCAGCCCGATGTAAAAGGCGAGTTTGCACGAAATGACATTGTCCGTCAGCTGTCCGAAAGGTTTTTGGAAGTTTTTGTTGCCCAGTTTCCAAAAGAGCCTCCATTTCCAATTAACGGATTCAGGAGAGTCTTGAGTGTCCAGATTTGTCCTTATGCTCAGCCGGGGTTCAATAACGGCGAAGTGTATCTTTGGCTTCCCGGCATCCCGCTGGAAGAAAATTTCGTTTTTCAAATGTTAAAAGCCTTTCGCGATTCTTTGGAAAAGGAGCTGGTTGTTGCAAACATTGATGGCACAGACTACCCCGTGCAGTTTTATGGCTGGGGATTCAGATATTACTAAATGGTTAAACATAGGCCTTGGCATTAACGCTAAGGCTTTTTTCTTGAATTAAAATGTAGTATATTAGAAAATTGTAGTAGAATAAAATATTGGAGGGGTACCGAAGTGGTTTAACGGGGCGGTCTCGAAAACCGCGGCCCTTACGGGCCTCGTGAGTTCGAATCTCACCCCCTCCGCCAGGATTTTTTAATTGATAAATTACGTATTTTTGGTAGAATAAAAATATGAACTATTAAAAACTATGTATATGATTAAGAAAAATATAACGTTGATTATCGGCGTGGCAATTCCAATTTTAATGATTTTATTTGTTGCAGGCAGTATTTATCTGCCCGCGCTTTTTATAAAACCGCAGGTTAATTTTTTGTATTCAATAGGAGGTTATTCTTCTTATTATTACGAAACCGGCCATCAATACTCTGTAAGGGGGAGCAAACTGACAGAAAGCCAGCCCAGGCCGGTGCAAAGCCAATATCAACCTCCGCAAAAACCTGAAGATGCAACGCTCTACATTTACGATGTTGTAAAAAAAGAGAGCAGGGAAATTTCTTTTCAAGAAGCGCAAAAATTAAACTTAGATGGCAATCTTATATCATCTGACGGTTTTGAAATTGTTTACGGAAGCCGGGGCGAAAGTTTTTTTCCGTTCTTTTTTGGAACAGGAACAGATTATAACGTCAGGTATTTAAGAGGTCATAATGTAAGTCAAAAATTAAATCTCCAGCTGAACGAAAGTTCATATTATAATCAATTTGATTTTCTAGGCTGGGTAAAATAATATGCCAACAAAAGAAGAGGCTTTAAGCTATGTTAAGGCGATAGCAGAGCAAAAAATCGCCACAAAAGACGAAGTAAAGCAGGCTTATGATTTGGGAAGCGGCGTCAAAACAGACGCGTCCTCAAATAAAAGAGCAGGCATTGCTGAAATTTTGTATTATATAGGCGGAGCAATAATATTTTTGGGCATTGCAATTTTGCTGGCTCAAAATTGGTCAACGCTTAGTTTTGCGACAAAGGTTTTAGCTACTTTTGGCGTTGGCGTTGCCGCTTATATTACGGGAGTTTTATTTAGCAGAGACAAGCGTGCGGAAACTGTCGGACACGCTTTCCATTTAATTTCGGCTCTTGTTTTGCCGATAGGCATTTATGTTATATTGGACAATTCCGGCATAGACGCAGGCAGCATGGGGTCTCAAAGTTTTATTTCGGGGCTGCTTTTGGGCGCGTATCTTTTGTCGTATGCGGTTTTTAGAAAAAATATTTTTGCATTATTTAGCGTTCTTTTTGGGACATGGTTTTTCTTCGCCGTTACCAGTTATATAATAGGAGGCGCTCCTTATTTTGGGGGCTGGAAGTTTTCCCAGTACAGGGTTCTTATAGTCGGCATCACTTACATGTTGCTTGGATATTCTTTTTCAACAACAGAACGTTCTAAACTTTCAGGATTTCTTTATGGGTTTGGCGTTTTGGGGTTTTTAACATCAGCCCTGGTGCTTGGAGAATGGAAGCCTGATCAAAACGTAGTTTGGGAATTAATTTATCCAGGTCTTGTTTTTGGAGTGTTATTTATCAGCGTTTATTTAAAAAGCAAATCATTTCTTACCTTTGGAACAATTTTTTTAATGGCCTATATCCTAAAAATAACTTCAGAGTATTTTGCAAGCGGGATGGGCTGGCCTCTTTCTCTGGTTGTTGCAGGGCTGGCAATGATAGGCGTTGGTTATATGTCGCTTTCTCTTAAAAAGAAATATCTAAATTCATAATATTAAATAATATGAAAAAAATAATTTTGCCCGGGCTTCTTGCCGGGCTTATAAACTTTATTGCCTCAATGGCAGTCAGTAAAATATTCGGAGTTGTTTTTCCTGCTCTTAACCTGGAATATCAGAATACAAATTTGTTCAGATTGGGATCAGACCCTTTGATGCTTTTATTTTTTGTGTATCCTTTTTTGCTGGGCATTATTCTGGCCTGGTTTTGGAACAAGACAAAAAGCATTTTTGGAGAGGGCATGCAAGGCGGAGTAAAATTTGGCTTTACATATTGGATAATTGCCACAATCCCCGGAATGTTTGTGACTTACAGCAGTATGCCTTATTCTTTATTAATGGTAATCAGCTGGCTTGCGGGCGGGCTGGTTAGCGGTGTTTTAGCTGGAATTGTTTTTGCAAAAATGAATCCCCATAAGCAAGATAATATCAATCAATTTTAAATTAAAATATTATGGAAAATCAAAAAAAATTCGCGTGCGCAATCAATTGCATGGACGGCAGAGTGCAAGATGCTGTAAAAGACTATATGCAGAAAAATTATGGCGTTGACTGGGTAGACCAGGTTACAGAGCCCGGCCCGAATAAAATTTTGGCCGATAATGCTGATTCTGCAATTATTGAAAACATCAAAAAGAGAGTTGAAATTTCTGTTCATCATCATGGCTCAAAAGTTGTGGCGATTGCGGGACACTTTGGATGCGCGGGAAATCCCACGGAAAAAGAAGAGCAAATAGGGCATTTAAAAAAAGCAGAAGAAGCTGTAAAACAATTTGGCTTTCCAGTTGAAATTGTTCTTTTGTGGGTAGACGGAGATTGGACTACAGTTGAAAGAGTGGTATAGTGAAACTGGTTATTATAGCTCTTTGATTTAAAAGCAGGAGAACATCAAATGCCCGACCTCTTTGAAAGCATGAACAAAGTATTAGAAGACAGGATTTCTGTGATGGCCGGAAGAATAAAAAAAGCGAAAGAAGCTGTCGCCAAAGAGCTTGCAAAAAGACGCAGGCGTTTGAAAGCGTTGAAAAAAGATTCTGATTTAGAGGAAAATTTAATTCCATTATTGGGCGAAATCGGCGACGACGAAATCGCCAAAACATTGGATGTTTCTATAAACACAATTAGAAGTTTGAGATGCAGATTAAGAATAAAGCCGTATAATGAAAGCGATAAAATTGGCGAAATTGTGGATAAATTAGGCGGGCTTGAGTTCGGAAAAGAAAAATAATAAAGAAAGAGAGGGCAAAATGGCATATGCGTCATTTAGAGACCTTATTGTATATCGGCGTCCGCGGGATTGCGAAGAAGCAGATGACCCTAAAAAGTCTGGCATTATAGAAGAAATGTCCAAAAGGGTTAAATTTGCGCAAAAACTTTTGGATAAAAAACTGGAATCAGCCCGCGAAAAAGTTCTGGCTTTGCGCGAAAACCCTGATTGGGAGAGAAAAATTGTCCGCTATTTGGGCAAATTGCCAGACGCAGAAATTGTAGCAATTTTAGGTGTGGATAAAAATGTGATATGCAGGTTGAGAGTAAAAAAACACATCAAGCCTTATGAAGAAGGCGACCTGCTGGGAAAAATTGTAGAGAGCATAGGCGGGTTGCGCCCTCCTCCAGAAAAAAAATGACTGTCCATAGAGGCAGTTTTTTGTTGGCATTTTTGTTTGACAACTTAATAAATTTTATGTAGTATTTTGTTATATCGCAATGCATTATTGCGAAGCTCTTTTAAAGGGAGAAAATCAAATGCTTACATTTACTGTGACCGGTAAATTAAACCTTGCAGTTTTGCTTGAAGAAGCGCAAGATGCTGCCAATACTTTTCAAAATAGAACTCCGCTTTTTAGCAGTGTTTTGCAAGATGGCTTGATTAATATTGAAGTTAGCATTGCGCCCGGCGCTGAGAATTCTGAACGCTTAACGCGTGTTTTGTATCAAAAACAATTTGAGAGATACACCTCTGTTGTTAGCAACGAGATAGTGGATGTCATCATCCGCAATATGCGATATTTTACTAAAGTAACAATTACCCGGACTTATATTGAGGATGTGAAACTGGATAAAGACGAGCTTTTGGACCCCGAGGACAAAGGAGAAGACCCTGCAGGTTGACCCTACGCCAAAGTTGGAGGATTTAGAATTAAGTGAAGAGGATTTGCAGGGTCCTGGGGATTCGGTTTTGGAAGAAGATGATGGTTTGCTGCTGCCGGTTGATGATAAAGCCGAGTCAAAACCTTCGACGGGCGGTGGCTACGACAGTGGCGACTTTTCTTTAGACAAGGCCGATGACAGCGCATCAGCTCAATTGCTTGCCAAGCCAGTTTCCGAATTAAACCTTTCTGTCAGGGCAATGAACTGTCTTGAGTCTGAGGACATTCAGACTATCGGCGAGCTAATCAAAAAAACTTCAGGCAACCTTCTTAAAATAAGAAATTTGGGCCCTACAACATTAAATGAAATTGGGGATAAATTGGCTATGTTAGGTTTGAAGTTAAAAGGCGATTGATTTTTCTCTATATATAGTATAATTCCTGGCAATTGTCGGGAATTTTTTTTAACCTTCGCGGGCAATGCAAATGCCCCAAACTTGTTTTGCGCCCGAGAGGCGCAATTTTTTGGCGCATTCTTCCATTGTGGAACCCGTGGTGTAAACATCATCAACCAGAAAAATCTTTTTCCCCCTTAGTACCACCGACCCATCGGTGGTACTGTTTTTTATTGAAAAAGCATCTTTTAAGTTTTTCTCTCTTTTCTCTTTTGATAATTCCATTTGCGGGGAAGTGGTTTTTGTTTTTATTAAAACATCAGAAAGAACCGGAGTTTGTAAAATTTTTGAAAGCTCTTTTGCCAATTCTTCAGACTGGTTGTATCCGCGGGTTTTCAGTTTCTTTTTATCCAATGGCACGGGAATTAAAACTGAATTTTGCCAGATGTCTTCTGTGTTTCTTTTGGTTAACACCAGATGTTCTATTATTAGGCTGGCCAAAGTTTCCGACAAATCTTTGATATATGGCGCATATTTAAAATTATGAATCAGCTTTCTGGTCAAAGGCTTTTCTTTATACGACAGGGCGAAATAAAGGCCGCTAAGCCTTTTGTCTTGGCATCTTCGGCACTTGCCCGATTTTTGTTCCGTAAAAATTCTTGAAGGGTTTTGACTGCACAGGCAATAATTATGTTCAGAAATTTCCAAAAGCGCCCGACAGTCCTGGCAGAGATAAGTTCCTTCTTTTTGGCATCCTAAACAAAAAGAAGGGAACAATAATTCCAGCGAAAAGTTTTTTATTTTTTCTTTTTTGTTATCCACAGTGCTGTACTGTTGTTTTTAGGTTATAATAATAAAATGGATATCTATCTGATTCCGTATGTTTATTTAATTATACATTAATAAGCAGATTTTTGATGCAGGTATTTTAAAATCATAAAAAACTGTGAGAAACCCTTTTATAAATCCATTGCTGATGTTTTTCCCTAAAAAAATGCTGGGCATAGACATTGGAACCGCTTCAATCAAGATTGCCGAAATCTCCAGATGGGGAGGCGGAAAAACATTGGAAAATTATGGCGAAATAAAATCAATGTCTCTTTATAAAGAAGAGGGCTCTTTTAGAACCTATGAAAAAGGCGGGTATCTGCTTTCAGATTACTTTGTTTCAAAAGCCGTGAGAGCGGTTTTAGATGAAGCAAAAACAAGAACTAAAGCGGCAATATTTTCTGTCCCGGACTTTTCAACTTTCTGCACTTCATTTGAAATTCCGCCCATGTCAGAAAAAGAAATTCCCCAGGCTGTTTATTATAACGCTTCCCAATACATTCCATTGCCCATTACAGAAACAACATTGGACTGGAGATTGCTTGAAGGAACGCCGGGAGACGGCAAGTCGCCTCTTAGAATATTTTTGGTGGCAATTCCAAACCAAATAGTGCAATGGTATCAGCGCGTTGCAGAAATGGCCGGGCTTGAGCTTTATGCAATTGAGGCGGAAGCCCTTGGCATAGCAAGAGCTTTGGTAAAAGACAAGAAAAAAATAATATGCCTTCTGGATATAGGAGCCCAGAGCACAACGATAAATATAATAGAAAAAGGAAAACTAAGAAAAAGTTACAGCTTCAATTTTGCCGGAGCTTCGCTCACAAGCGCGGTATCTACATCTTTGAATTTGGATTTTACAAAAGCGGAAGAAATGAAAAATAAGCAAGGCTTGGCTTCTCAAGACGGAAATATATCAAGAACTTTATACTTGCTGATAGATCCGCTTTTAATGGAAGTAAAGAAAATTTTGACTGATTTTTCCCAATCGGAGCAAAAAAATATTGACGAAGTTTATTTAACAGGAGGCACGGCCAATTTGATAGGGCTGAAAGAATATTTCACAGAAGCTCTAAAAATGAATGTGCAGGTTCCTAATTGTTTTTCAGATATTTTATATCCGCCAATACTTGATGAAAGTCTGAAAAAGATGTCGCCGAGCTATTCTGTGGCGGTTGGAGTGGCGCTGGGCGGATTGGAAACAAACTAGCGTTTTAAAAGAAAATTTATTTATTGTATAATAAATAAAAGCGTAAAATGTTATGGATTTTGGTTCAATAATGCAGCTAAAAAATAGAAAATCCCTTTGGATAGATGTGCTATTCTATTTTGCAGTATCTTTGTTTATAGCAATGGCATTTTGTTATATTATTTTTGCGATTAAAATCAGCCTTCAAAAGGGCAGTATAAAAGATTTTGAAAAGAAAACGGCTGAAATCGGCACAGAAGAGCAAAAGAATAATGAAAAAGAAATAACAGGCCACCAAAAAAGGATAGCCGATTATTCTTTGATAGCCAAGGACCATAAAATTGCTTCAAATGTATTGCTGTTCTTAGAAGAGCTAACCCTGGCAAAGGTGTGGTTCAATAAGTTTGATATGTCGGAAAAGGAAGGTTTGGTTAATCTTTCCGGAGAAGCAGAGAACATGGATATTTTAAGCCAGCAAGTGTCTTTGTTTGAGAAAAATGAATATATAGAAAAAATCAGTTTGCTCAATTCGGGCGTAGGAGAAAACGGAAGAATCAGTTTTAATATGAATCTCGCTTTGAAGCCGGAAATATTCACGTTGTTTAAGAGCAAGTCAGCAATAGCCCAGGAAAATGCAGCAGCATCTGAAGAAGCAACTAATCCTGAAAATCCTCCTGCGGAAAATCAATAGTAAAATAATTTTAGGCTATGCAATTAAGAATGCAAATAGACAAACCAATCACTTCAGCCCTTCTGATTTTTCTTGTAGTTGTTTTGTCATTCTTTTTTGTAGTTCCCAAGTATAAAGAGTTTAAGGCTCATCAGCTGATTTTAGGAGAAAAAGAAGCAGAGTATAACGCAAAATACAATTATTATGCGCAAGTCAGCGAGGTTTATGAAGAATTGCAAAGCAGGACGGAAAATTTGAAAAAAATAGAAGATGCATTGCCCGCAAATTCCGCTTTGGGGGACTTGGTATACTTTTTCAGCCAAAAAAGTTTTGAAAACGGATTGGTTGCCAAAGATTTATATCTTATGAAAATTTCCGCCATAAACCCTGAAAGCGACATAAAAGAAATCACATTTTCTATGGATTTGATAGGAAGCTATGCGGCATTTAAAAATTTCTTATATGGTTTGGAAAAATCAGCCAGGCTGTTTGATGTGAATGCATTTTCTTTTTCTGCCGCCAACGCAAGCAGTATTTCTAAAATAACAACGTCTTCAACAAAAGCCAAAACCACAGGCAAAGTCACCACTATACCAATCTCAAATCAACAAACATATCCGTTCAGATTAGAAGTAAAAACGCATTCATATTGATATGGCAATAGTTTTTGTTTCGCCAAAACAAAGGCAAAAAATGTTTTTTATGGGAATAGCGGGAACGCTTGTGGTATTTTTGATTATAGTCACTCTGTTGGTTTTCTTGTCAAAGCCAAAAATGGTTTCAACAACTCAAGTTTTTCAGAAACCGGAGATATCAATTGACTTTGCTGTTTTGGATGCCGAGCAGGTTAAAAATTCCGATATTTTAAATAAGTTGCAATTGAGCTTTTCTTATCAGGCCAGAACAAATTTGGGGCAAAACACAGAAGGAAAAATTTTAGCCCCTTCTTTGGAAGAAGCGCAAAAATTATTAGAAGAACAAGGATTGAGCGATATCCAGCTTAAAGAACCGGAAGTGGGCAGAGAAAATCCTTTTAGCGTTTATTACAGCCAATAATTTAAAAAATATGAAACTGCTCCAAGAGCTATTCGGGCAAGGGTTGATAAATGAAAAAAAGAAAGAGGAGATAGAAGCCGAAATAGCCAAAACCAAAAAAACAGAAGAGGAGGCAATTTTAGATAAGAACATAGTTTCTGAAAGTGTTTTGTTTGAGTTGAAAAGCAAGATTTTTAAAATTCCTTTGAAAAAGATTAAGGCCGAGGATGTGCCCTTGGAAGTTTTGGAACTGATTCCTGAAGAGGCTGCTGTAAATTATAAAATGGCTCCTTTGTCAAAAACTGACCGCATGGTTGAGGTTGGAATGGCCTATCCTGAAGACATTGCGGCCCAGAATGCGCTAAGATTTTTAGCCCGCCAGCAAAATTTTAATTATGAAGTATTTTTGATAAGCTTTTCCGATTTGGCCGGTTTATTAAAACAGCACAGAACTTTAAAAAGCGAAACAAAAAAGGCGCTGGAAGAATTAGATGAAGAAAAAAAGGCTTTGTCGGGACAGACAAAAACAACAGTTTTTGAATCTATTTCAGATGATGCTCCTATTATCAAAATAGTTTTGGTTATTTTGCGCCATGCAATAGAGGGAAATGCTTCCGACATACACATAGAACCCAGCAAAGACAGGCTTAATGTGCGTTTTAGAATGGACGGCATATTAAAGTTGAGCCTTTTTCTGCCTTTGAATGTGCATCTTTCAATTGTTGCCAGAGTTAAAATTCTGGCTAAATTAAAAATTGATGAAAATAGAATTCCTCAAGACGGAAGATTCTCGGCTAAAATTGACGGCAAGGACATTGATTTCAGAGTTGCAACATTTCCAACGCTTTACGGAGAAAAAGTGGAAATGAGGGTTTTGGATTCTGCCGAAGGATTGAAACCTTTTGAAAGCCTGGGGCTGGGAGGGAGAAATCTTGAAATAATAAAAGAAGCTATCAAAAAGCCGTTCGGACTGATTTTGTCCACAGGACCTACGGGTTCTGGAAAAACAACAACCTTGTACGCGCTATTGAATACTTTAAACCAGGAAAGCGTTAATATTGTTACTATTGAGGATCCTATTGAATATTCCATTGTAGGGGTCAACCAGTCGCAGGTGAAATCAGAAATAGGTTACAGTTTTGCTTCAGCCTTAAGGCAGATTTTGAGGCAAGACCCTAATATTATAATGGTTGGAGAAATCAGAGATGAAGAAACCGCCGGCCTTGTTACTCATGCTGCTTTAACCGGCCATATTGTTTTTTCAACTTTGCATACCAACTCCGCAATCGGAGTTATCCCAAGATTGATTGATATGGGAGTCAGACCGTTTTTAATTCCGTCAACTTTGAGAGCAGTCATATCACAGAGGCTGATAAGATCCCTCTGCAAAAATTGCAGAACAAAAGTAAGGCCACCCGAAAAAGTTGAAAAATATATTCAGGACAAACTTAAAGACATACCGATCTCTGTGAAAAAAGATCTTGATATTCCGGATGTCATTCATATATATGAACCAAAAGGATGTGAAAGTTGTAATTTTAAAGGATATTCGGGCAGAATAGGCCTTTTTGAAGTTTTTTCAATGACAGACGAGATGGCCAAGCTTGTAGTTAAAAGCCCTATAGAAAATTTGATTTTAAAAGAAGCTCAAAAGCAGGGAATGCTGACCATGGAGCAAGAAGGCATAGTAAAAGTATTGAGCGGAGAGACAAGCATAGAAGAGGTCGCAAGAGTGACGGAAGAAACATAATATTAAGTTATAATTATGGATTATTTAAAAGAATTAAAAAGATTATTGGATATAGTTGTGAAAGAAGAGGCGTCTGATTTTCATATCTCTGCCGGCCATCCGGCCGTTATAAGAATTACCGGCCAGCTGATTCCGCTTGTAAAAGAAAAAATAAATTCTCCGGAAGACTGCAGAGAGTTTGCTTTTTGCACAATGACAGAAGAAAAGAAAAAGAAGTTTTTGGAAACAAAAGAAATTGATTATTCTTATGATTTTGACGGCAAAGCAAGGTTCAGGGTAAATGTGTTTTTCCAAAGGGGAAACATCAGCATAGCTATGCGTCTTATTTCTATGAAAATAAGAACCATTGAAGAACTAAGCATGCCTCCTGTGCTTCATCAATTTGCAGAAAAATCTCAAGGGTTGGTTTTAATTACCGGAGCTTCGGGGCAGGGAAAATCAACAACGCTGGCAGCAATATTGGATGAAATAAACCACACAAGAGCTGTGCACATAATTACAATTGAAGACCCTATTGAATATGTTTACCAGGACGACAGATCAATTATTGACCAGAGAGAAGTTTCCGAAGACACATTAAGCTTTGACAATGCTTTAAGAGCCACTTTCAGGCAGAACCCCGATGTGATTATGGTGGGAGAAATGAGGGACATTGAAACAATCGGTACCACTATTACTGCGGCAGAAACAGGGCACTTGGTTTTTGCCACGGTTCACACAAATTCCGCTTCCCAGACAATACACAGAATTGTTGATGTTTTCCCGGCCGAACAGCAGAATCAGATAGGATTTCAATTGGCAGGTTCTTTGATAGGAGTTGTTTCGCAAAGATTAATCCCGCGAATTGCCGGAGGATTTATACCGGTTTGCGAAGTAATGATGTGCAATACAGCGGTTGCAACCTTAATTAGAGAAAATAAAATACACGAATTGCCGGCTGTTATTGAAACTTCTTCCAGAGAGGGAATGATATCCACCAACAGGTCTTTAGCTGATTTGGTAAGAAGAAAAGAAATTTCTCTGAAAAGCGCCATTGATTATTCTTTCAATCCGGCGGAGCTTAAAAATCTTCTTAGATAATTTATGAAATATAATTATCAGGCCAGAACTAAAGAAGGAAAAATGGAAACAGGATCTGTTGAGGCCTCGTCAAGAGAGGCCGCTGCTTTTCTTTTGCAGAAATATGATATTTTTGTCACCTCGCTGGTAGAAGATACCCCAAAACTTTTTTTAGCTAGAAAAGTCACACTTTCCAACAAAATTTCAAAGAAGGATTTGGCTATTTTTTTCAGACAGCTGGCTGTGATGCTTTCTTCCCGCGTGCCGGTTGTGCAAAGCTTGAAAGGCCTGGCTGTGCAGACAAGCAAAGAAAACTTTAAAGAAAAAATAATGAGGGTTGCCCAGCTGGTTGAAGAAGGCCGGCCGTTATCTGAAGCTTTTATGGAATACCCGGAAATATTCACCCCATTTTATGTGAGCCTGATTAAATCTGGAGAGGCTTCGGGAAAAATTTCCGACTCGCTTTATTATCTTTCAGACCACTTGGAAAGAGAAGACGACATAACTTCGCAGATAAAATCTGCAATGATATATCCTGCTTTTGTCTTGAGCGTACTGTTTGTGGTTGTGCTGATAGTGATGTTCGGGGTGATGCCAAGAATTTCAGAGCTTTTGCAGGAAACATCGTCAAATCCGCCGTTCTTCACTTCGCTGATGCTGGGGCTTTATGATTTTCTTAGAAATTTCGGCTGGGTTCTGCTGGTTGCCTTTTTGCTGCTGGCCGGATTTATCGCTTATTATTTTAAAACCAAAGAAGGCAAGAAAAGATATGATGAAATAGCCTTAAAATTTCCTTTTTTTGGAGAACTCTTAAAAAAAACCTACCTCATCAGATTTGCTGAAAGCGTTTCAACTCTTATTTCTGCCGGGCTTTCCATCAATGACACATTGAGAATTACAGCAGACACGATAGAAAACTCTGTTTATAAAAACATTATTTATGATGCTGAAAAAAGCGTTTCCAGAGGAGAAAAAATAAGCGCTGTTTTTATAAGATATCCTAAGAATGTTCCGCCATTCGTTGTTCAGATGATTGAGGTGGGAGAGGGAACAGGAAAGCTTGATAAAACCTTGATGGAAATAGTCAATTTTTATCAGAAAGAGGTTAAAAGATCCATAGAAACATTTACCGCCCTTCTAGAGCCCGTGCTTATCATTTTTTTGGGAACATTCGTTGCTCTTTTAGCTATCTCTGTTTTGTCTCCTTTGTACGGAGCATTGGGGACGATATAATTTAAAAAACAAAAGATATGAAAAAAAATGGTTTTACATTAATTGAATTGCTGGTTGTTATTGCCATTACGGCTATTTTATCTGCGATAGTTTTGTTCACTGTAAAGGACTATATAAACAAAGGAAAAGACGCATCGGTAAAAGGAAACTTGGCGGTTTTGGTGACAGATGGCGAAGCCTGGTACGACAGAAATAATAACAGCTACGACGAATTTTGTGGTTCTCAAGCGGTGAGAAACGCCATTATTTCTGTTCCGTCAACAGTTAATTGCAAAGTAAATGATGAAGGAAACGCATGGGCTGCCTGCGCCCAGGAATTTTCAGATGGAGAAAAGGCATATTGCGTTGACAGCACAGGAACAAAAACAGATATAGATAATTCTGCCTGCACAGAAGACATTACAGTTTGCCCCGAAGAATAGCCCTGTTAATATCTTTTTTTTGACATAAGTTTCTGCCCATATTAAAATTAAAGAAAAGGAGACTAAAATATTAGCCTCTGTTATCTATAAAAAGAAAGGTCGAGGTAAATTTCTTAAAATTCTCAAAAATAATAAAAAACAAAAAACAAAATGCAAAAAACAAAAGGTTTTACAATTATAGAATTATTAGTCGTTATCGCAATTATTGCCGTTTTGTCAGCAGTTGTATTGGTTAACGTGACAGGGTACATTGGCAGAGGAAAGGATGCAGCCGTACAAGGAGACTTGGGCACATTTATTACAGCCGCTTTAACAATACAGCAAGACACCAGCAGTTATGATACTGTTTGCACTGCCGGCACAGACAGCGCAGACGCTTATGCCGCAGCAGTAAGCGCTTCAGGAAAAACAGGCCATAACAATTGTGTTGATTCAGAAGATGCATTCGCAGCCTGCGTTGAATTAAACGCAGCTTCAGGAAAAGCATGGTGCGTTGACAGCACAGGAGCAAAATTACAGATAACAGCCACCAACTGCACAGCCGCTACAACAAGTTGCGCTTATGTTGCTCCCATCGTCCCGTAATTTTTTGAAACACTCCCCGAAAGGGGAGTGTTTTTTGTTGCAAAAAAGTGATAGAATAATTTAATGTTTACTAATTATTTGGCTGGTATTTTTGTGTTTATATTCGGTTTGGCAATCGGCAGTTTTTTAAACTGCGTTGTTTACAGAATAGAAGAAGGAAAAAGTTTTTTAAAAGGCCGGTCTTTTTGCCCTCATTGCAAACATCAATTAAGCTGGAGGGATTTGTTTCCCGTTTTTAGTTTTTTATTTTTAGGGGGGAAATGCCGTTATTGCAAAGCAAAAATATCTTGGCAGTATCCGGCAGTAGAAATGGCAACTGCTTTGATATTTTTGCTAATTCTCAATAGATTTTCAATTTTTCAATTTGTAAATTTGATTTTTTGGTTTTATGCCGCATCTGTTTTAATTATTATTTTTATCTATGATTTAAAACACTATTTGATTCCTGATAAAGTTTTATTTCCTGCAATAGGAATATCTTTTGCTTATCGTTTGTTTGAAGGCTATGCGCCCGTGCTAAATTATTTAGTGGCTGTTTTAATGGGGGCAGGCTTCTTTTTTGCAATTTGGCTTGTTTCCAAAGGAAAATGGATGGGATTCGGGGATGTTAAATTAGCCGTTTTAATGGGATTTCTCTTAGGTTATCCGAATATATTAGCAGCCCTGTTTTTGGCTTTCTTTTTGGGTGCTATAATAGGGGTAGGTCTGATGATTTTTGGAGCAAAGTCCGGCTCCGCCAAAGGGGGCGGATGGCGCATGAAAAGCGAAATCCCGTTTGGACCTTTTTTAATTATTGGAACATTTATGGCTTTATTTTACGGAGAAAGCCTTATTCAGTGGTATTTAAATTTAATTGTATTTTAACTGCAAACAATGATTAACCTGCCAAAATCAGAAAAAGGCATAACAATAATTGAGATACTTGTGGTTATTGTGATTATTGTTTTGTTTTCGGGAATTTTAATAGCCGATTTCCCAAAAATAAGAAGGCAATTGGCAATTTCCAGAGTGGTTAATAAAATGTCAGAAAACATAAGAACTACGCAGGATATGGCGCTTTCCGGAGCGCAGATATACGACGCAGAGGGCAACGATATAAAAGCAAAAGGATACGGAGTTTATATAAATATTTCAAATAACAAGGAATATTTGCTTTATGCCGATATGGACAATAATCATCAGTATGAGGCCGGAGAAGATTTTTTAATCAAGAAAATTGATTTCAGTAAATCTGAACCGGGAGTTATTATAAAAGAAATTTTAAATGTTAATTCCGGCTGGACCAGCATTGATTTCAGCCCGCCAAATCCCAACATAAGAATTTCCAACTTAACAAGCGGGCAAAACAGGGTACAAATTGTTTTTCAGCTTGAAAACGATCCATTAAACATAAGAAGCGTTTTTGTTAATACAGTTGGATTAATAGAAATAAAATAAAAAGCATATTTTATGTCAAAAGGTTTTACATTCATTGAAGTGATAATCGCCATATTCATTCTGGTGGTGGTTATTGTCGGAGTATACAATGCTTTTTCAACTATGGTTGTTTTGACTTCAGATATAACCATGCGTTTTACCGCTGCGTATCTGGCGCAGGAGGGATTGGAAATAATGAGAAATATAAGAGACACAAATTGGATAAATGGCAGAGATTGGAGAGCAGGGCTGGCAGACGCAAACACCAACTGCGAGAATGGATGCCAGGCTGATTATAAAAGTTATAATTTAAGCGACGCGCCCTATGGCGATACTTATTTGAAGTTAGATTCAAACGGTTTTTATAACAATACTAACGGCGAGGATACAAAATTTAAAAGAAAAATAATTGTTAAAGAAGTTAATCCGGGTGGAAACAGCAATGTTCTCTACGGGGACGTCATTGTAACATGGGAGGAAAAACAGAAAACATACTCTTTTGAAGCAGAAGAATATTTATATAATTGGTACTAAAATATTTTTAATGAACAAAAAAGGATTTACAATCATTGAACTGATAGTGGTTATGGCGGTTTTCTTGCTTGTTTTGAGCACGACAATTTTGATTTTTACTTCCATTATAAGAAACCAAAAGAAAATTTTGACCGAGCAGGAAATATTGAATGAAGTGAGCTATATTATTGAACATGTGGGCAAGGCTTTGCGAATGGCAAAAACAGACGACGGAAGCTGTTTGGGTTCAGATTATGTTAATTATAATTACAAGCTTACGCATCAGAAAAGCAATTTTTTTCAGGGAATAAAATTTGTAAACCAGTCTGATGGCGATGTCTGCCAGGAGTTTTATTTAGATGATGCAACTTCCATATTATATGAAGTGAGAAATGGATTAGAGCCGGTTCCTCTGACTTCAAATAAATTTAAAGTTAATTATGTAAAGTTCATCATCAATGGCACGTCAACCTTAGACGGCTCTTATTTGCAGGACGGCAGCCAGTCAAAGGTAACCATTGTTCTTGATATAGAGCCCAAATCCGGGGATTCGCAAAACCAGCATATTCAAACGACCATTTCGCAAAGAAATTTAAACATAGAATAAATAAAATGTTGAATAACCAAGAGCGCGGAGTATCGCTCATCATAACATTTTTTGTAATGACAATATTGCTTGCTGTTGTTTTGGGCGTAAGCGTAATTTTGTACAGCGGAATAAAAATTATAAGAAACATAGGAGACTCTGTGGTATCTTATTATTTGGCTGAAAGCGGAATGGAAAAAACTCTTTATTACGACAGATCAGGCAGGCCGGCTTATGCGCTTAGGGGGCTCTGCAACATGTGCAACGATTCCAATGCTGACAGGTGCCCAAATGACGACTGCAAAAATTGCATAGCCACAGATCTTTCAGAAGACGGATGCGACCCCGAAAAATGCTTTAATTGCGAATTAACTTATGAAACCTCCTTTAACGGAGGCGGAAAAAAATATAAAATAAAGGCAACAGTTGTCCAAGAAGAGGATAAATCTAACATTACAATAGATGCCTTTGGTTTTTACGAAGGAGTATCCCGGGCGATTGAATTAAAAAATATGGTTGAGGGAACAGTCGGCTTGGCCGGCCCTTCAATAAAAAATGCTTCGGCAGTGCCTATTTCTGTAGAGCTTGGATACGGAATTCTTATTACAGCAGATATATATGATAATGACGGAGTGGACGTGTCTTCAATAATTGCCACAATCAGAAGCTCTACCGGAGAAACCTTTACAACAAATGCAAATGATTTTGTTCTCACTAATGAATTGAATAATACTTATACTGCGACATGGGTAGGGCCTCATGCAGGATTTTATTATGTTGACATCACCGCCTGCGACAATAGCGATGAAAAAAATTGTACAACAATAAATAATATTTAAAAATGAAAAAATATTTATTTGGCATAATCGCGTTATTGGCTCTGCCAGCCACAATTTTTGCTGTAGTTCCAAGTTTTGAAATATATGAAGGCGGAGGAGTTCCATGGCCCTCTGTGACAGACGTTTATGTTTCGCCAATTATAGATAATTCAGTGACAATAACTGCAAAAGTTTTTGATGCGGCCGGAGTGTATTCATCGGTGGCGATAATAAGAAATCCCGCCGGAGTAGAAGTTTCAAGAAGCGTGATGCAAGACGATGGATTGCATCAGGACGGAAATGAAAAAGACAATGTATACGGCGCTTTTGTAAATGTTTCATATTTTGAAATTGGAAATTACGCAGTTGATATTTTTGTATCAGATTATTTAGGAAACAGCGCAACATATAATGACGTTGGCGTTATAAAAATTTTGCCAAGACCGACAGAAATTTCTTTGTCTGCCGACTCTTATACGGCGGTTGCCGGATGGAGAATCAATTTATCGGCAATTCTGACATATTCCTCCGATGCAGACCCGCTGACCAACCAAACAATAGTTTTTACCGATGAAACAGATTCTGTTGAAATAGGATCTGCCGTAACAAACTCTTTGGGAGCTGTGTCTGTTAGCTATTTGATACCAGCCTCGGCAACACAGGGAACTCATACAATAACGGCAAGTTACGGAGGAAACCGAAATTCAGAGACTTCATCAGATAGCATATCTTTGAATATATTGGCTGAAACAGAGATAAATTCTTTTTCTGCTGCTCCCTTGAGCGGATTGCCTGGAACCGAGTTTACCTTGTCTGCTAAGCTGGTTGATGCAGGCGGCGCAGCAATAGAAGGGGAAGTAATTATATTTTTAGACGAGACCGCTTCTGCGTCTATAGGATCTGTTGTAACCAGCAGTTTCGGTATTGCAACAATTTACTATTCAACGCCAGACGACATTTCTGTAGGAGAACATTCTTTGGCCGCCAAATTTGAAGGAAATGACAATTTTTTCTCCTCTCATTCAACAGCAACTTTAACAATTTCAGAACCTCCGTCGGTAATACAGACAGAAATAAATCCATTTATTGCTTCACCCTCTCCTGCGAGCGCCGGGGGGTTAACAACTCTTTCTGCCACATTAATTAATGCAGAAAACGAATTGCCAATATCCGGAAAATTTATAATGTTTTTTAATGTCACAGAGCAGGTCTCTATTGGCACTGCGTTAACCAATGCTTCAGGTATTGCGACTTTTGAATATACTGCGCCAGCCTCTGCAGGCAATTATATTATTTCAGCAGTTCACTATGCAGACGAAGATACAAACATGTCATATACCGCGCTTGGATTAAGAGTTTTGATTTCTACAGAAATAATTTTTGATGCGAATCCGTCAATTGTGGGAATTGGAAGCCCTACACTGCTTTCAGCCACCTTGCAACACGCAGACGGGACTCCGTTGTCCGGGGGGAGTATAGTTTTTTCTAATTCCGTTACCGGAGAGCAGCTTGCCGTGGTATTAACTGATGCCTCGGGCGTAGCAACTTATTCATATACAGTTCCATCATCGCTTGCAGCCGGCAGTTCTATTTATTTGAAAGCGTCTTATGCCGGCGATTTTACCAGATTCGGATCGTATGCCTTAAAAACAATAAGCGTGCTTGATTTTACAAACATAACCGTTTCTGCAATTCCCAATAGCGCTACAGTGAGAGATGTAGTGGCTCTTACTGCCACATTAACATATTCAAATGGCAATGCAGCATCTTTAAAGGCGGTGGATTTTTATTTGGACTCTATTACAGAAGGAAATTTATTGGCAACAAGAGGGACCAACTCTTCGGGTGTGGCATCTTATAATTATACTATTTTGGATTCTGTTTCCGCCGGCCAGCATAATATAATAGCAGCTTATAGCGGTACTTCTACCTTGTTTGGTTGTTCTGCTTTGGCGATTTTAACTATTACTGGCAGAGGCACTGTAATGACTCTTACAGCGGCGCCTGACAGCTTGTATCCTAATCAGGCCATGTCAATTACAGCTAATTTAAAATATGCGGGAACCGGGGGTACTGCTATCCCCGGCGCAGTAATTAATTTTTGGGAGGAAACTTCATTCCCCTCTGTTTCTCTGGGTACTAAGACGACAAACGGATCAGGATATGCAGGCGTCACATATATTGTGCCCTCTACCGCAACCGATGGCGTTCACACCGTGAGGGCAGTTTACGAAGGATACGGACTTAACTTGCCGGTAGAAACAACAACGACATTCACTGTTTTGAGAACATCTACACGCATCAGCAGTTATACTCCGGCCGCAGGAACCGAAATTATCGCCGGAAATAGCGTTACTGTTTCTGGAACCTTAGTTTATGGCACCGCCGGAAGCGCTCTTTATAACAAGGCATTAACTTTTAGAGATACAACGCGAGGCGTTGATATAGGCACAGCACAGACAAACGCTTCAGGGTACGCAAGTCTTTCGTATGCGGTTCCTTCTAACGCAACAATCGGAACGCACAACATATCAATAAGTTTTGCTGGAGATAGCAATTATTCCGCATGTTCTGCCTCAACAAACATAAAAGTTGTGAATACAAGAATTAGTCCGTTTACCGTGAGCCCTACAACTATGAATATAAATGGCAGAGTTACGCTTTCTGCCAAACTTTTAACCGCTTCCGGGGGGGCTCTGTATCCGCAAACAATTACTTTTACGGATGTAACGCGAAACGCCACCATAGGCACAGCACAGACAAACGCTTCAGGCATTGCAACTTTAACATATACAATTCCTTCCTCGGCAATTGGAAACCATGTCATAAAAGCTTCTTTTGCCGGCAGCGGAACATACTCTGCGTGCTCTGCCACCGCTAACTTAAATGTAACGGCTGCGCCGACCTGCACATTTACTAATTTTTCATTATTCCCATCAGTGGCTACCGCAGCTCCAATTACTCCGTTTACATTTTCGGCAAGGCTGATGAGTAGCACCGGATCGGCCATTTCAGGCGCAACAGTTAGTTTTATAAATGCTGCTTCCGGAGCCTCTCTACAAACAGCCACAACAGGCAGCACTGGTTGGGCGTCAACAAACACTTCGTATTATTTTACAAACACAGGAACATACACGCTGAGGGCTTCTTTTGCTGGAAATTCAACTTATCCGTCTTGCACTTCGTCTCCAATAACCCTTACCATAAACGCAGCTAGTGTTCAGCCTTCTATCGAGGGTTTCCAATTAACTCAAATAAACCCAAATTCGCCCAGCAGTCCTATTCTTGCAACTTTAAGATTGATAGATAGACATACAGGACTTCCAATGGCAGGGCAATTTATAGAGTTAACAGAAAACACTTCAGGGGTTTATTTGACTGGCGGAGATACCAATTCAGACGGCGAAGTAAGCCGGTACGTTAATTTTATAGGACCAGGTGATGTATTCTGCGTCACGGCAACTTACGATGGAGATTATGGAACCGATAGCGCTAATAGCTGTATCTATATTGAATCAACTAGGCGGTATTAATATGGAAAAATCAGAAGCTAAAAAAAGAATAGAAAAACTAAAAGAGCTGGTAAACCGCCATCGCTATCTTTATCATGTTTTAGACAAGCAGGAAATTTCTGATTCGGCTTTGGACTCTTTAAAAAAAGAACTTTTTGACTTGGAACAAGAGTATCCAGAGTTTATAACCAAAGATTCGCCCACGCAAAGAATTGGCGGAGAGCCATTAAAGGAATTTAAAAAGTTTAAGCATCCTCAAAGGATGACTTCTTTTAATGACGCGTTTTCGGAAGCCGACATGCAAGACTGGGAAAAAAGATTTTTGAAACTGTTGCCGGACAGCCAGAAGGGAATGGTTAATTATTATTGCGAGCTTAAAATAGACGGCCTGGCAATAGAATTAATTTATAAAGACGGAGTTTTGCAAACAGGTTCTACCAGGGGAGACGGCACAACGGGCGAGGATGTCACGCAAAATTTAAAAACAATTGAGGCAATTCCCCTGACCATAAACGAGAAAAAAGATATTATTGCCCGAGGCGAAGTTTTTATTTCCAAAAAAGAATTTGAAAGAATAAACAAAGAGCAAACAGCAAAAGGCTTAGCGGTTTATGCAAACCCAAGAAACATTGCAGCAGGGTCTATACGCCAGCTGGATCCCAAAATTACAGCCTCCAGAAAATTGGATTCTTTTGCTTACGAGTTGCTGACTGACTTTGGGCAAGTTACGCACGAAGACAAGCACAAGATTTTAAAAGATTTGGGTTTTAAAACCAATAAACATAACAAGTTTTGCAAAAATTTGCAGGAAGTTTTTGAGTTTCACAAAAAATGGATAAAAGAAAGAGAAAAGCTGGATTATGAAATTGACGGGGTGGTTGTTTTGGTAAACAGCAACGAAATTTTTGAAAAACTTGGCATTGTTGGCAAGGCTCCAAGAGCCGGTATTGCTTATAAATTCCCGCAAGCGCAAAGCACAACAAAAGTTGTAGACATTCAAGTGCAGGTTGGCAGAACAGGGGCAATGACCCCGGTTGCAATTTTGGAGCCCGTACAAGTTACGGGAATTACAATTACCCGCGCCACCTTGCACAACGAAGACGAAATAAAACGACTAGGTTTGAAAATTGGCGACACTGTAATTGTAGGCCGAGCAGGAGACGTAATTCCCGATATTATAAAAGTTTTGCCTGAATTGCGAAATGGCAAAGAAAAAGCTTTTAAAATGCCGGAAAAATGCCCTGCTTGCGGAACCCTCCTTCGCCAAGGCTTCGGCGGGCAAGCAAAACTTGAGAATGAAAAGATTTTGAGGTGTCCTAACAAAAATTGTTTTGCGCAAAGGCGAAGAAATTTTTATCATTTTGTTTCCCGTACTGCTTTTAATATGGACGGCTTGGGACCTAAAATTATTGATAGGCTGATGGACGAAGGCTTGGTGCAAGACCCCAGCGATTTATTTGATTTAGAAGAAGGCGATGTCAAAAATTTAGAGCGTTTTGCAGAAAAATCAGCAGAAAACCTGATTAAATCAATCCAAGGCAAAAAAGAAATTGCTTTGCCAAAATTTATTTATGCCTTGGGAATTAGAAATGTGGGGGAGGAGACAGCCATTGATTTGGCAAAACATTTTCAAAATATAAATAAAATAAAAACCGCCAAGCTGGAAGATTTTGAACAAATTTTAGACATTGGCCCGGTTGTTTCAAAGTCTATTTATGAGTGGTTCAAAGACAAAGAAAATTTAAAATTTGTAGAAAGGCTTGAAAAGAAAGTAAAAATTACCAACCCCCAGCCCAAAGCCCAAAAATTTAAAGATAAAACTTTTGTGCTGACTGGGAGTTTGGAATCAATGAGCCGGGACGAAGCCCGCGCAAAAATAAGAGAACTTGGCGGAGATGTTTCAGAATCTGTGTCTTCAAAAACAAGTTACGTTGTGGTAGGATCAGAACCGGGGAGTAAAGCAGAAAAAGCCAAAAAACTCGGCGTCAAAATTTTAGCCGAAAAAGAATTTTTGAATTTAATAAAGTCATAAAATTATAAAGCTGTTAAATAGTACCGTGGATTAGTCCACGGTACTAATTCAATGACGACATTTCACTTAAATCAGATGCCAAAAAATAAGCGTATTCAAATGATAGGCGAGTTTTATGATACAATTGCGCATTTAAAAAATAGAGACGAAATCCGTTTATTTTTTAAAAGTCTTTTGACTGCCGATGAAATCGCAACCTTAATGAGAAGAATAGGGATTGCGGTATTGCTATCGTCTAATATGACTTATAAGGAAATTTCCAAGCTGATGGGAGTTGGGAAATCAAAAATAACAAATGTTCAGAAAAATCTATTACAAGATGATAGTGGATATAAAATAATAGTAAAAAAATTAGTTGAGGACAGAAAAAAGCGATTGGTTAAAATAAAAAAAGAAAACAAAAACTATTTCTCGCCTATAGCATCGGTAAAGAAAAAATATCCGGGATATTTTTTATTGGAAAATTTATTGGACGCTGCGATAGAAAAATTAGAGACTAACGACAAAGAATTAGAGAGGGAGGCCCTGTTAAACACGCCGTCTGCTAAAAATAAATAAAATTAAACCGAATCACGGTACCGTGGAACAGTCCACGGTACCGTAGAAATTATTGAATTTATGGAAGAAATTAAACTTGGTTCAGAGTCGAAAGATACATATTTTATTGCCGTTAAAGTTTTTTTAAAAAAGGATGGAAAACTTTTGATAATGAAAGATAATTTTGGAGACTGGGATTTGCCAGGTGGAAGAATTAAAAAAGACGAATTTGAGACTCCGTTAGAGAAAATTATTGAAAGAAAAATGTTTGAAGAGCTGGGTGATAACGTTAGATACACCATTGGAAAGCCCGTTGTTTTTATGAGGCATGAAAGGGTTGAACAATCTCCTGGAAATCCTGCGGTCAGAATTTTTGCTATAGGCTACGAGGGAAATCTAGATAGCGGAGAAATTACACTTTCTAAAAGGCACACGGAAATGTTATGGGCCGATCTCGACAGTTTTGAACCAGAAAAATATTTTAAAGGAGGCTGGTTAAAAGGAATGAAAGAATATTTAAAAATTATAAAATAATGGGAGTTTTAACAGCACAATTAAAAAAATTAGATTGGTTTATGATAACTCCAGCAATTTTGCTGGTTTGTTTTGGGTTGGCCGCAATATACAGCACTTGTGTTGCCAAGGGAAACTTTTTGAATTTTGAAAAGCAGATTGTTTTTTTTGCAGTAGGAATTTCACTGATGTTTTTGATGAGCTTCTTTGATTACAGAATTTTAAAACACAATTCTTATTTTATTTTAATTCTATATTTTTTCAGCCTGCTTTTACTGGTTGGGCTTTATTTTTTTGCTCCGGAAATAAGAGGCACGAGGGGCTGGTACAAAGTTGGAATTTTATCGCTGGACCCCATTGAACCGGCAAAAATTGTTTTGGTGGTTTTGCTGGCAAAATATTTTTCGCTTCGCCATGTTGAAATGTATAAATTCAGGCACATTGTGCTTTCGGGCATTTATGTTTTTCTGCCCAGCGTTTTAATATTTTTCAAGCCGGATTTGGGCGGAACAATGGTTTTGGTTTTGATGTGGCTGGGAATGCTTTTAATTTCCGGGATTAAAACCAAGCATTTTTTTATTCTTTTAATGTGCTTTCTTTTGATAGTTGGTTTTGCGTGGCAATTTATGCTGAAAGATTATCAGAAAGAAAGAGTACTGTCATTTGTTTTTCCATATGATCCATTAGGCGGGTCATGGTCGCAGACGCAAACAAAAATTTCAATAGGGTCGGGAATGTTTTTCGGGCAGGGGATAGCCAAGGGCAGCCAGGTTCAGTATGGATTTTTGCCCGAGCCTCACACAGATTTTATTTTTTCTGTTATAGCTGAAGAAACAGGATTTTTGGGAATTTCAATTTTGTTTCTTTTGTATATCATTCTGATGTGGCGAATTCTTAAAATAGCAATCACTTCGGAATCAAATTTTCCCAGGCTTTTTGCTTCGGGCTTTGCCATAATTTTAATCTGCCAATTTACAATTAATATAGGGATGAATCTTGGTATGCTGCCTGTCGTGGGCATATACCTTCCGTTTGTAAGTTATGGAGGTTCCGGGCTTATAGCAACCTTTGTATTTTTGGGTCTTTTGCAGTCTATGAAAGCAAAGAGATAATATTTGATTTATCTATTATTTTTTATCCACACCTTTCGGTGTGTTTTTTTGTTTCTCTCTTCGTGTTAAAATGAATAAATATTTAAATGGGATTCTTTGTGCAAAAATCACTTCCTAAGAAATCAAAATCAAGGAAGGTAATTTCTGTTAAGCACATACAGAGGTTTTTTGCTGTACAAAAGAAAACCATAATAAAGTACGCCAGAGATGTAGCATCAAGTTTAACCAGGAAGACAGTCAAGTATGCAACAAAGAAAGCAAGTCTTTTTTCTAAGCGCGCTCAAACAGTAATAGACGGCGTAGCAGAACAATCTAAAAAGGAAATAACGCTTTTAAAGAATAATAACTGTCACATTGCAATCAAGCCTTACCTTGTAACGCAGGGAGCATTGGCATTCGCAGCCTCCTTGTTTTTGTTTGCCATAGTATCAACCATTGTATTCTCGGGACAACAGTTAAACCAGGCAAGATTCATCCAGACAGCGCAGACCCGCCAGCTTACCCCCATAGTGGCAGAAGGCGCCCCAATCAAGTGGGTCACTCTAGTAAAAAAGTCTGACATCACCAGTGAAAGAAATCTCGTAGTTCTTCCTAAAAACGCCAGCAGAATCAAGGTAGAAACCATTACAAGTCAGCAAGCCTTAGCCATAGCCAGCACAACAATCCAAGATCCAGCTAGCCAGCTCACAATGCAAGCAAGAAAGCATTTAGCCGGAAGATTTTCCGTTGACTTGGCAGGTATCAACTTTAGAACCACCAATACAGCAGGGTTGCTGGAAGTGAAGGAAGCAGCATTGAGGTTTTTGCAAGCGCTCAACGCCTTTTTTTTCGCAGATATTGAAGAGGCAGTGAGCAACGTCGTAGACCAGATAGTTCAGAGCAATACAGACACAATCACCGAAACACCCGCAGCCACAGTGGTAGATGTATCCAAGGAAGAGAAGCAAGAAGCAAAACAAGAAGAGAAAGAGGAAAAACAAGAGGAAAAAGAAACTAAGAAAGAAGAAGAGACGCCGGCAATCGACGAAGTGCAAACACCATCTGCCACTGACACGACAACGGAAACGGAGCCAGCGCAGACCGAGGAAGCGCAAACGCAAACCGAAGTTGAAGCTCCAACTGCCGAAACTACAGTAGAGGCTCCAGCAGCAGAACCCGCCCAAAGCAGCGGCATTGAGGCGGGCGCTTCGTCAGCAGACGAAGCGACACCAGCCGCCGCAGCAGAACCGGAGACCGAGTACGTTGCAGTTACCTACGAAACTCCGGCTCCAACTATAAAGGAGCAAGAAACAGACACGGGTAAACTGGTTACGGTGTCTGCACCCGCCTCCGCACAAGGCTCTGGCGTGGCAATGCCCGCAGGTTCCAATGACACGTTCAGTAGTGCTACGTCCGACGTAGCACCAACCCTCACCAACGTCCTCGCTCACACCAACATCCCTGAAATCTACAAAGTAGGTCAGGAAGACAAGATCAAGCTCAAGTGGAAAACCAACGGCGACCAGCTAATGGAGTTCCACGCATATGACCTAAACAACAATGGCAAACTGGACTACGTTGAGTGGACCGTACCCCACCTCTCAGACCAAGTGTTTGAAATCATCTTCATTTCCAAAGCCTGGCTTTTGGACAGCAGCAAAGAAATCACCGAAGACATTTATGACCAAGTCAAAACCCAAGACAACACTTACGCCACAGTCCCAGGTAACAACTACGTTCGCGTTACATTCCAAGCTACGCTCACCAATAACAACGATATTACTATCTATGCAAAACCAACAGAGTCCGGAACCCCGATAACAATAGAAGTCTATGCCACAGACACCAATCAGCTCGTCACCACGTTTGACCCAATCACAAGTGAAGGCACATACAAAGTTCTTCTTACCACACTTCAAACACCAACAGACGTGTTTGACCTGCGCATCACCGGAGGCTCTCTAGACATAGATTACATTGTAGACCCGGTTGGCTGGCTCACCGGCTGGGCGCACAGAAAGAAGATTACCATAGACAACGCCAATGTTGACGCAGACCTCACCAACTTCCCAGCCCTAGTCAAGTTCACCAGCGACGCAAACGTTGGAGTCAGCTCGCTCGCAACCGGCTACGACATCCGTTTCACCGACGCAGGAGGCACCAACCTTCTCGCCTACGAGCGCGAGTCCTGGACCGGCGGAGCCGGAGCAGCAGCCACAGCCAACTTCTGGGTAAAAGTCCCCACCATCGCCACCTCAGCTGACACCGACATCTACATGTACTACGGCAAAAGTGACTCCACCGACTGGGCTTCAGCCACCTCAACTCTTACCAACTGCACCACCATCACCAACGCACAATGCGCTTGGAAAGAGGGCGCAAGCCAGAGCTTTGCCGCCGTTTGGCATTTAAACGAGGGGACTGGAGTTAATAATGCCGATTCAACGGGCAACGTAAATACGGGAACGCCAGTAAACGTGACAGCCGATGCTTCTGGAAAAATTGGCGGAGGAGAGGCTTTTGGTGGAACCAGCAGTATTACAATGTCTGATACCGCAAGCCTTGACTTGCCGACAGCTTGGACTTATTCAGCGTGGGTAAAACGCGGAGCGAATGTAGGTTCTGCGGTTGATCCTTTATTCAGCCACTGGATTAACACAACAACTTCCCGCCAGATTCTTATTTATTATGCAACGCCAGACAACAAAGTCTACGTTAATGTTCCGTATATTTCAGACACGCTCCACGGGACAGCGGCCATTTCTAATACCAACTGGCATCTCGTAACAGCCACGAGAAGCGGAAATCTTTGGACAACTTATGTTGATGGAGCGTACGACAACAGTACTACAGCTGCGATCACGCAAGAGGCATCCGCAAACGGATTAGTTTTGGGCGAATCCACCCAGCTCAACTGGCATCTTAGGGGCAGCCTTGACGAAGCCCGCGTTTCCTCATCTGCTCGCTCGGCAGACTGGATTAAGTTTGAGTATGCAAACCAGAGCTCCGCAGACGCAGAACTCGCTTTCGCAGCAGAGGAGAACAACCTCACCTGGCTAGCTGGCTGGACCTACAGAAAGAAGATTACCATAGACCACACCAAGGTAGGCGCCACCACAGAAGATGAAACCAACTTCCCAGTTCTCATTAGTCTCTCCAGTATCACCGGCGCCAACACCAACGGCACAGACATCAGATTCACCACAAGTGACGGAGGCACCTACCTCGCCCGCGAGATTGAGAGCTACGCCAGTAACACCCTCGTCGCGTGGGTCAAAGTCCCCGTCTTGAGCCACGACTACGACACCTCTATATATATGTACTGGGGCAACAGTAGCGCCACCGAACCCGCCGCCGACTCCACCTACGGCAGTCAAAATGTTTGGGACAGCAATTTTAAAGCCGTTTACCACCTGAAAGAAGCAACAGACGCAACAGTTAACGACTCAACTTCAAACGCCAACAATTCAACCGCACAGACTTGGACTCAAGCCACCGGAAAAGTTGATGGTTCGGGAAGTTTCAATGGAACAACTGACACAATTACGGTTCCAGGAGATGCTTCGGAATTAGTTTCTAATTTTACGATAGAGGTATGGGGCAAGATCAATGATTTGACCAGCGGTCGAAACCTTCTTGGTCTTCCAGGTACATCGGGTCTTAATAACAGAATAGATTTATATATAAATAGTGGAGGAAATCAGATTAATTTAGATGTGTATGATAAAAATGGTAGTGTGTATTCACTAAATGCCGCTGTTACTAGTGTTCAAGATTGGAATTTTTATGCGGTGACTCGTGACAGTTCGGTTGCTAACGTGCTTTACGCAAACGGAGCCAATGCAGCAAGCGGAAATTCCGCTGATGTAAGGGATGGTTCTGCTACAACGCGTACTTTGAGTTATCCTTTTTATGGTCTCATTGACGAAGTCCGCATCTCCTCCGTAGCCCGCTCCGCAGGGTGGATTTCCACCGAGTATGCTAACCAGAACTCACCATCTACGTTCTACACCGTAGACGATGTTGCAACACAGTCATCTGGCACTGGTATCACCTGGACCAACGGCAGTGGCGACAACAAGTGGAGCACGGCCGGAAATTGGCAAGGCGGAGCAGTCCCAACCTCAGCTGACACAGCCGTGTTCAACAGCACAGCCACCGACGACTGCACCATAGACACCAACGTAAGCGTCAAAGGCATCAACATTGTCTCAGGCTACTCCGGCACCATCACCCAATCCAGCACCTACACCGTCACCGTCGGCACCGAAGGCTTCACCCAAGCCGGCGGTACATTTACAGGAGGCGACAGTGCAGTAACTATTAACGGGGCCTTTAGTCTTTCGGGCGGTACATTTACGGCGACTAGCGGAATTTTAACTTTTGCGTCCACATTCACTAATTCCGGCACGTTTAATGTTGGAACTGGCACAATCGTTTTTACGAGCGTATTAACTCCGTATACATTGCCAAATTTGACTTATAACAACCTCACCATCAACGGTTCTGGCACCACATTTAATCTTTCAGCTTCGCTCACAGTTGATGGAACTACAACCTTAACCTCGGGTACCCTGGACCTGGCTGGGTATACTCTCACAGTCAACGACCAAATTACAATGGGGGCTGCAACATTGATTGGCAATAATGGGGGAACAATTTCTAATAATATTACTCTTGCAGGCAACGCAACAGTGCAGATTGATTTAAGTAACACATTTACTTTGTCTGGCATAATTGCCGACGGGGCAGGCACATATGGCCTAACTAAAACCGGCGCAGGAACTTTGACTTTGTCTGGCGATAACACCTTTGACGGCGGAGTCACAATTAAAGCAGGCACTTTAGCCGGCGGGTCTAATGCTAATAATTTTGGGACAGGAACAATAACTATTGGTGATACTTCTGGCACCGCTGATGCTACTTTGGATCTTCACAACGGCGCGAATACAACAGTTTTTCCAAATCCTATCTCGGTTGCTTCAGGAAATAGTGGCACAGCCAAGATTATCAGTTACTTTACTGGGGCTACTTTAGATCATGCTATAACTCTCCCTACCAGCCCAAATAGCCACGACTTAACACTTGCCATAAACCCGACTATTTTATCTTATACGAGTCTCTCTGTGACTGGAGGAATTACGGGAATTGGTAATATTACCATTGATGACTCGGGTGTGAACGACGGAATTACGTTATCAGGCACGTCGATAAATAATACGGGAACTATTACTAATACCAGTACTAGTTACGGCGCTACCACCACTATCTCTGCGGTGATTGGTGCCAATGTCACGGGGATTACGCAAAACTCGGCTACCTCGGCGCTTACCTTGTCAGGGGTGAACACATACACCGGGCCTATCACTAACTCGGCAGGCACACTTAACCTCACTCAAACTACCGCGTACAGTACAATGACTTTGGCTGGGGATAGTACTACAAAATTGACGGCGGGCAAAACATTTACGCTGACGAGTTTGGTTTCAAATGGAACTTTAGGGCATCTGGCTAATTTGCAATCAAGCGCGGGCGGGAGCACGGCCGCGGTAACTACGGCCTCAGCTCAAATTGCAACAGATTACCTGGCTGTAACCGATGTTACTGCTGTGCAAACAAATACTTGGTACGCAGGGGCAAATGGTAGCTTATCTGGCACAACAACCAACTGGGCTTTATCTACAAACACTGCGCCGAATGCGCCGACTTTGGTTTCGCCGGCTAATGCGAGTTACACAACAGACAACACGCCAACTTTGTCGGCCAATTACTCTGACTCTGACACAGGCGACGTTGGGACAACCAATTACAGAATTTCTTCTTCGGGGCTGGCTGATTGTACGGCAAACACCAATGTTGTGGCATGGGGCGCTTCCAGCGCAACTGCAACCAACAACGAAAGCACAACCTGGACCAACGCGACTTCAATTGGAAGTGATGGAACATATTACTGGTGCGCGCAAAATGATGACGGAGTCGCGCAATCTGCCTGGACGCAAATGGGCAGTTTCATTTTAGATGCTTCTGCTCCGGACATAGTTGCAATTGATGCCGGAGCTTCGTCGGGCGACCGAACTTCACTTACTTCTGACGCATGGTTTAAATATTCTTCCACCGGAAGTGATGACCAAATTTCTTTCTCTTGGACAGACCCATCATCTGTTTCAGATAATACTTTTTATTATGAATTGAATGCAGATTCCGGCAGCACTATAACCGGCGACGAATCAACCACAGCCAACCCTTACATTGATTCAATTACAGTTACCGAAGGCACAAGCTATTTCCACGCTCGTCCAAAAAATGGAGCAGGCACATGGGGCACCGAAAGAACCTTTATTGTAAAATATGACAAAACAACGCCAACCACTTCAGATGATTTTGCAAACAACGACACTTGGGTTGCCACAAACCAAACAATCACCCTAACTCCTGCAGACTCCGGCGGTTCCGAACTTGCTTGGACAAAGTACTGCACAAGTTCCAATTCTTGCGATCCTTCAAGCGGTACCGCCTACACCGTGCCAGTTGTAATATCTACTGAAGGCACATCATATTTCCGTTACGCTTCTGCCGACAACGCAGGTAATACGCAAACAACGGTTTCAAAAACAGTAAAAATTGATAAAACAAAACCAATCACTGCGGCCGATGGCGGAAGTTATACTTTTGGAACATGGAGCAATACAAATGTTACGGTGACTTTAATTTGCGCAGATACTTCTGGCTCTGGATGCTCGGCCACGCTTTATTGTACAGATGCGTCAGACACCTGCACTCCAAATTCGGTTTACGCTACGCCGGTTGAGGTCTCTACCACTGGCACCAGCTACATTCGTTATGCCTCAACTGACTTTGTTTCAAATGCTGAAATAGCAAAAACTCAAACAATCAAAATAGACACAGCCGGGTCTGCGGTAAATGCAGGCACAGACAAATCAAAAAATGCGCAATTTACCCAAGACGCCACCGCCACGGCAGGAACTTCACCAATAGCCGGTTATCAGTGGTCTAAAGTTTCTGGCACAGGCACAATTACTTTTGGAACAGCAACAGCCGAAGACACCACAGTATCAGCCAGCCAGGAAGGCACATTTGTAATAAGACTCACTGTTACAGATGAAGCCAGCAATTCCGTGGCAGATGATTTTACTTTGATTTGGGACACAACAAATCCGGTTGCTAACGCGGGAGCCGGCCAAACTAAAAAAGCTCAATTCACTCAAACTGGTTCAGCCACAGATACCGGTGGTAGCGGAGTTGCCGTATATGCTTGGTCAAAAGTTTCTGGCCCCGGTACAATAACTTTTGGAACAGACTATTTGGCAGAAACAACAATTTCAGCTGACACAGATGGGACATATGTGATTCGCTTAACAGCCACAGATAATGCCACAAACTCCGGTACAGACGACTTTACTTTGATTTGGGATATTGCGTCCCCAACAACCAGTGATGATTTCGCAAATAATGATACTTGGGTTACCGCAAACCAAACAATCACCTTAACTCCGGCAGACTCGGGCGGTTCTGAGCTTGCTTGGACAAAGTATTGCACAACTGCAAGTTGTGACCCAGCTTCTGGTACCGCATACACCACCCCAGTCACAATTTCCACTGAAGGCACAACATACTTCCGTTATGCTTCTGCCGACAACGCGGGAAACACACAAACAACGGTGCAAAAGATTGTGAAAATAGACACCACCGATCCAATTACCGCGGCCGATGCCGGGGTTTACACATTTAACACAGAAAGCACGGCGAGCGTTACAGTTACCTTGCTCTGCGTTGACACAAACGGAAGCGGTTGCGCAACGACATTGTATTGCACAGACACTACAGATGCCTGTGTCCCAGATACTCTGTACACCACCCCGGTCACAGTTTCCACAGAAGGCACAAGCTACATCCGTTATTCTTCCACAGACTTTGTATCTAACGCAGAAACAGCCAAGTCGCAAACCATCAAAATTTCCATCACGGCTGTAGGACCGGCGCCGGCAACCGCAGCAGGAGGACTGACAGATGCTCAACAAAATCAGCCATCTCCGTGGGCGCAACCTGCTGTGGAAACCGTTGTTCCTCCAGCCACAGAAGAAACACCCGCTCCAAACATTATCACGCAGATAGCTGAGCAAGTTGCCGAGACGGCAAAACAAATCGCAGAAATTTTTATTCCGTCATCAACGGAACAAACACAGATAACCTACCCGCCGATAGAGGAAACGGTCCCGGTTAATGCGCCAGTGGCTTTGCAGGGCTGGAACATTATGGAAGTCAAGCCTCTTAGCGAATTGGCTTTGACTCCGGTGAAATCTGACATAAGTTTCTTTGCAGATAAAATTCCGCAGTTTAAAGAAACGCTTACTGCGTTTGGAATTGATGTAAACAATGTAAATGATGTCAAAAAAGTTGTTGGCACCGAATTGTATCTGCCAGGACTAACGCAAACGATTTTAACGCAAGCAGGGAATTTAGATGTTAATGAATTTGCCTCGGTGCAGGGAGTGCCTTTGGCCAGTTTGAGCCCGGAAGCTCGCCAAAAAATACCAAGCGATATTGTTTTTGCCAGAACCGGCGGAGAGTTGATTGATTACAGTATGGCCATTTCTCTTAATAAAGAAGGAAGAGTACAGCAAAAAATTACTACTGTTTCCGCTAAACCAATGGAGTTAGTTGTAAAGCCTGATCAGCCGGCAAGCAGTGTTATGGGGTATATGACTTTGGTTAAATCAGAAGTTGGCGGAACCAATAAGCCAAGCGTTTTGGGATATATAACAAAGTTTTTGACAGCTTCGGTGGTGTCTTCTGTCAATAACCCCCCTTCGCCCGAGGCTTCGGCGGGGCAAGGCGCGCTTTTGGTGGATAAATTTGCATACGCCGAAACACAGCCTGGCATTTTTACAGCAAATATAAGCGCGCCGGCAACAGAAGGGGAGTATGAAGTTTCCACGGTCATAGTGCCAAAAGATATTTTATTGGCGCCAAAAGAAACCAAAATGGCGGTTGTTGTAAATCCTGAAGGTTATGTTTACAACCAAACTCCCGACGGCAGGCTAAGAATTCAGGGAGCCAGCGTTTCGTTGTACTATTTGAATACAGCCACAAAAGAATATGAACTTTGGCCGGCAGATAAATTCTTGCAGAAAAATCCAATCAAAACCGATGAAACCGGCAAATTCTCATTCTTGGTGCCAAAAGGAACGTATAAATTAAAAGTAGAGGCAACAAATTACACAGCTTATGAATCAGAACCGTTTGAAATGAAAAAAGATATTGCTGTGAGTATGAATGTTGAGCTTTTCAGAAAGTCCGGATTGTTTGGCTGGTTGAATTGGCAGAGTATTATTATCGCCCTGCTGGTTGCCGTAATTATTTTGCTATTTACGATTGTAATAATATTTATAAAAAGGTCGCCTGCCCGCCGATAGGCAGGAAAAAATAAAATATAAAAATAATATCATGATGAATATTCCAATTAAAAAAGCGCTTCTAATAATTTTTGCTTTTTTATTCTGCGTGTCTTTGGGTTTTAACGGCTGGCTGGGTTACCAGCTTTCGTTGATTGTTCGCGCCTATGAAGCCCAAGCAATAAATACTAAAACTTTGGAGTTTACCAGAATGTTTGTTGAGGACATTTTGATGGCCGACACAGAAATAAGTTTTGATACCCGTTTAACTTTGGAAACCGCTGTCAGAGGGTTGAATGACCAGCAAGTTTTTGACCAATGGCAAAAATTTACCAAAACCACCACCAAAGAGGAAGCATCCAATGAAGCCAAGAATTTGCTTGATTTGTTAGTTAAAAAGATAGGGCGCTAGTCCTGTGGTTTTTGTTTTTTTCGCCTCCGCCGGCTGGCGGACGGCGGATGAAGAAAACAGAAACCGCAGGACTAACTAACAAGCATAGGCGATAAAACTATTGACATTTTTTGGCATAAAGAATATACTATATAGTATATCAAAATAAAAGAAGTGGTAACCTATCTTCTATAAAAAAACTGAATACCTCTGCCCAGTTATTTTTTCGATGCATCGAAAAAATACTTCTCTCTATAAAAATTGGAGCAGAGGCAATACCCTAAGCGAATAGGGTATTTTGTGTTTAAAACTGGCGCTTTATTAAATATTTTAACATATAGAGTCGAACTCTCTCTATAAAAAAATTTAAATGGAGACAACAAAAAAGGTAAAGAATTTTTCAAGATCTAAAATCTCTTATTCCCTGCCTAACCTTTTGGAAATGCAAAAGGACACGTGGGAGGATTTTTGGAAAGTAAGGATAAAAGAGCTTTTCTCTGAAATTTCTCCAATCAGAGATTACACAGGAAAGGAAATGGAGCTGTGGTTTGAAGATTATAAATTAGGAACACCAAACTACAAAGACGGTCTGGAAGCAAAAAGAAACAATGATTCTTTGGAAGCTCCTCTAAGAGCTAAGATTAAATTAGTTAATCTGAAAACCAAAGAAGTAAAAGAACAGGAAGTTTTTCTCGCCGATTTTCCTCTTATGACAGACAGGGGCACTTTTGTTGTTAACGGAGTTGAAAGGGTTGTTGTTTCCCAACTTATAAGGAGTCCCGGCGCATTTTTTACCAGCAGATCATTAAAAGGAAGAGATTATTTTGGAGCAAAAATTATTCCAAACCGCGGAGCCTGGCTTGAGTTTGAAACAGAAGAATCAGGATTTGTTGGAGTAAAAATAAACAGAAAGAGAAAAGTGCCGGCAACCACTTTGCTTTTGGCTTTGGGGCTGGACACAGTGGAAAAAATTGAAAAGGCATTTAAAGATGTGGATAAGGGAGAAATCAGCTATATAAAGGAAACATTAAAAAGAGACACCTGCAAAGACCAAAAAGAAGCTTTGGTTGAAATATATAGAAGGCTAAGGCCCGGAGATTTGGTTACCCCGGACACAGCCCAGGATTTGATTTTCAATATGTTTTTCAATTTTGACAGGTATGATTTGTCTCAAGTTGGAAGATGGAAAACATGGCAGAGATTGCCTCAATTGGCCCCGGATAAGAAGGACAAGGAAATCACAAAAGAGCAGAGAATTTTAACCATTGAAGATTTGGTTGAAGTTGTAAAAGAAGTTATCAGGTTAAATAACGATCCTTTGGCAAAAGCCGACCAAGTTGACCACTTGGGGAACAGAAGGGTCAGAACATTATCTGAACTTATCCAAAACAGATTGAGAGTTGGTTTAATGAGAATGGAGAGAATTATCAAAGACAAAATGTCCACTTTGGATCCTGCCACAATTACCCCAATTCAGCTCATAAACCCAAGGCCTTTAATGGCAGTTATTAAAGAGTTCTATACTTCTTCTCAATTCTCCCAATTTATGGATAACGAAAATCCTTTGGCAGAATTGGAACACAAGAGGAGATTAACAACAACAGGACCGGGCGGATTAACCAGAGAAAGAGCAGGCTTTGAAGTTAGAGACGTTCAACCTTCTCACTATGGAAGAATTTGTCCAATTGAAACTCCAGAAGGTCCAAACGTTGGTTTGGTGGGGCACTTGGCATCTTTTGCCAGAGTAAATCCTTATGGTTTTATTGAAACCCCTTATTTTAAAGTTAAAAACGGAAAAGTAACAGACGAGGTATTATATCTTTCAGCTCAAGAGGAAGAAAGGTATAACATTGCTCCTGCTTCAGTGCCGATTGATGAAAAAACAGGCAAAATTTTACCAGAAATTCCGCCAAACAAAGTGGAAGCCAGGGTAAAAGGAGAGCCGGCTGAAGTTGAAATTTCTAGTGTGGATTTTATTGATGTTTCCTCAAAGCAATTTATTTCAATTGCCACTTCTTTAATTCCTTTCTTGCAGAATGATGATGCTTCCAGAGCCTTGATGGGTTCAAACATGCAACGTCAGGCAGTGCCTTTGTTAAGGCCTGAAGCTCCTTGGATTGGAACAGGAGTTGAAAGAAATGTTGCCCGCGATTCAGGACAGGGAATAACTGCAAAAGCCAGCGGAGTTGTCAAAGAATCTGACGGACAGCACATAAAAGTCCAGTATGAAGAAAAAGGAAAGAAATACGATGAAAATTATGAACTTCAAACTTTCGTAAGAACCAACCAGTATTCATGTTTCCATCAAAAGCCGGTTGTCCAGAAAGGAGACGAAGTTAAAAAAGGAGACCCATTGGCTGACGGAGCCGCAATTTCGCAAGGCAGATTGGCTTTGGGCAGAAACATTTTAATTTGTTTCTTGCCATTGAGAGGAGGCGGATTTGAAGACTCAATGACAATTTCCCAGAAATTGGTTAAAGAAGACGAATTTACATCCATACATATTGAAGACTTCACTTGCGATGTGCGTGAAACAAAACTTGGGCCCGAAGTTACAACCAGTGATATTCCGAATGTTGGAGAAGAAAAATTAAAAGATTTGGACGAGGAAGGAATTATAAGAGTTGGAGCCGAAGTGGGCCCTAACGACATTTTGGTTGGAAAAATTTCGCCAAAGGGAGAAGCAGAACTAACTCCTGAAGAAAGATTGCTGAGAGCAATTTTCGGCGACAAAGCCAAAGATGTGAAAGATTCTTCTTTAAGAATGGAGCACGGAAAGCATGGAAAAGTTTTGAATGTAAAAGTATTTTCAAGAGATTTGGGACACAAATTAGAGCCTGGAGTTATCAAAAAAGTCCAGGTTGAAGTTGCCGAAACCAGAAAAGTAAAAGTTGGAGACAAATTGGTGGGAAGACACGGAAACAAAGGAGTTGTTTCAAAGATTTTACCGGCGGAAGAAATGCCATTTTTGGCCGATGGAACCCCGGTTGATTTGATAATTTCCCCGTTGTCAGTTCCATCCCGTATGAACATAGGACAGATTTTGGAAACTCACCTTGGCTGGGCAGCTCATAAATTAAATTATATTGCCATTACTCCATCATTGCTTGGAGCCAGAAAAGAAGACATCAAGAGAGAATTAAGAGAAGCCGGATTACCGGAATCCGGACAGACAATTTTGTATGATGGAAGAACCGGTCTTCCTTTCCCAACGCCAATTACCGTTGGATATATGTATGTGATGAAGCTGATTCACATGGTTGATGACAAAGTGCACGCAAGGTCAATTGGGCCTTACTCATTAATTACTCAACAGCCTTTGGGAGGAAAAGCCCAATTTGGAGGACAGAGATTCGGGGAGATGGAAGTATGGGCATTGGAAGGCTATGGAGTGGCTCACACTTTGCAGGAAATGTTAACAATCAAGTCTGATGACGTTATGGGAAGAGCCGCCACTTATGAATCAATTTTGAAAGGCGAGCCAATTCGCAATCCAAACATTCCTGCATCTTTCAATCTTTTAGTTGCCGAATTAAAATCACTCGGCATGGCCGTTGAAGTAAAAGAAAAACCTCGAATGGCAAGAGATGACGAAAGAGAAGACAGAAGAGACAACAGAGAATCAAAATAATCTGTAAATAATATGCAAAAACAAAAAGGAGTTTCAACCTTAGTCGGCATAATAATTATAATTGCTGTCGCAGCCATCCTTTTTGGCGGAGTTTTTGCCTATCAATATTTCACAAAGCCCGAAGATAAAAATTTAAGCCAACAACAAATAGATGATGTAAAGCCAAACTTTCAAGCGGTGCCTATTACTGAATGGGAAACGTATAAGAAAGAGGATTGGGGCGTTGAATTTAAGTATCCTCCGACTTTTGGAACTTTTGAAATGTATGGTGATGTACTGTCTTTTAGTAATGAAACAGAAAGAGTTTTTTTTCTTGAAAAAACAACATTAGAGGATATTAAAAAATGCGAGGAAAGTTGTGTTGAGGCACGAAAAACAGGGAATCTATGCGCTCCCTGTTCAACCGCTTATTTTTGGAAAACACAAAAAGATTTTATAGAAACAAGTGATATTGGAAAATTTGTTTGTGATGGAGAGGCGACAGAAACTAAAACTGACGATTGTGAAAGTTGCGAGATTACAGAAATAGGAGGAATAAAAATGTTGATTAATCGTGGCTGTTGGAGTAACGGCGGTTATTTTGATATCAGGGTGTTTTATAAAAATAATACCCTTTTTAGTTTTCTTCCTTTGTATCAAGATTATATGGGAGATATTTTTGCAAGATACGGGACGGATGAAAAGACAATACTTTCAACATTTAAATTTACGAAATAAAAATTAAAAAACCAAAACCATGCGAGTACTTGATCTAGAATCAATAAGAATAAAATTAGCTTCTCCTGAAGAAATTTTGTCGTGGTCGCACGGCGAGGTTATCAGGCCGGAAACCATCAACTACAGAACCCAAAAGCCTGAAAAGGACGGGCTTTTTGATGAAAGAATTTTCGGACCGGAAAAAGATTACGAATGCGCCTGCGGAAAATATAAAAGAATAAGATACAAAGGCGTGGTCTGCGACAGATGCGGAGTGGAAGTTACAAAAGCTTCTGTAAGAAGAGAAAGAATGGGACACATTAAATTGTATGCCCCGGTTTCGCACATTTGGTTTTTGAGGGGAGTTCCTTCAAGAATGGGTTTGGTTATAGATAAAAGCTCGCAACAGCTGGAAAAAGTTATTTACTTCTCTTCATATATAATTACTAAAATAAATGAAGAAGCCAGAGATGGAATTTTAGGAGCAATTGATGACGAATACAAGGCAAAAGTTAAGAAAGAAAAAACTGAAGCTGCCAAAAATGAATTAAAGCAAGCCAGGGAAAAAGCCAAAGAAGAAGTTTTGGAAATCAAGCCTCTCAAAATTTTATCTGAAGTTGTTTATCACAACTTGTCTATGAAGTATGGAGAAATTTTTGAAGCCGGAACAGGAGCCGAAGTTGTAAAATCAATTTTTGAAAAAATTGACCTCAAAAAAACAGTTGATGAATTGGTGAAAGAAAGCCAGGAAACTCCGCCAGCTTTGAAGAAGAAAGTTTTGAGAAGATTAAAGCTTTTCCAGGGAATGTTAAAAGCCGGCGTAAGGCCGGAATGGATGTTTATGGAAGTTCTGCCGGTTTTGCCTCCAGATTTAAGGCCAATGGTTCAGTTGGACGGAGGAAGATATGCTTCTTCGGACTTAAATGATTTATACAGAAGAGTTATAAACAGAAACAACAGATTGAAATATTTGCTGGAAATTTCAGCTCCGTCAGTTATTGTCAGAAATGAAAAAAGAATGTTGCAGGAAGCTGTTGATGCTTTGGTTGACAATGAAATGAGAAAAGGAGTTACAACAACAGCAACAACCGGAGGAAAGAGATTGTTAAAATCTTTGGCAGCAATGCTGGCCGGAAAGCAAGGAAGATTCAGACAGAACCTTTTGGGCAAACGTGTGGACTATTCAGGCAGATCTGTTATTGCGGTAGGACCGGAGTTGCACTTCTCACAGTGCGGTTTGCCAAAAATGCTGGCCTTGGAAATATTCAAGCCGTTTGTTATCAAGAGAATTTTGGATAAAGAATTGGCATATAACATCAGGGGAGCAGCCAGATTAATTGAGGAAAAAACTCCTGAAGTTTGGGCAATTTTGGAAGAAATAGTTAAGAGTAAATTAGTTTTATTGAACAGAGCCCCAACTTTGCACAGGCTTGGCATTCAGGCATTTCAGCCGGTTTTGACGGAAGGAGAAACAATCAAACTTCATCCTTTTGCCTGCGAAGCTTTCAATGCTGACTTTGACGGAGACCAGATGGCTGTTTATTTGCCTTTGTCTGACGAAGCTCAAAAGGAAGCCAGGGAAATTATGCTTTCTTCATTAAACCTTTTAAGACCGGCCACAGGAATGCCGGTAATCGGGCCTTTCAGAGATATTACTCTGGGGTGCTACTTTTTAACAAAAATAAAAGAATCTAAACCAGGAGAAACAGCGCCTGAATTAAAAGTTTATTCAAGCGATTCAGAAGCCCTTATGGCTTATGAACACGGATATGTAGGCAAGGCTGAAAAGATTAAAGTTCCAAGCCCGAAGACAAGAGACAGAATGGATATGATTGAAACAAGCGTCGGCAGACTTATCTTGAACGCAGCTTTGCCGAATGACTATCCTTATGTAAACAGACTGATAGATAACAAAGGATTGAAAGCCATGGTAAGAGAAATTATTGAAAAATATCCTAATCAGCAAGCAGTTGCTATTTTGGACGATATAAAAACTTTGGGATTTGAACATTGCACATTATCTGGAATCAGCTGGGGCATGGATGACTTGATTGTTCCAAAAGAAAAAGGAGCTTTGATAGAAGCTGCCGAAAAGGAAGTTGAACAAATTGACAGTCACTTTAAAAAAGGATTGCTTTCAACCGACGAAAAAACTTCCCAGAAAATTTTAGTATGGCAGACAGTAAAAACCAAAATTGAAGCTTTGTTAAAAACCACTTTGCCAGAAGACGGCCCGGTAATGTCTATTATTGGTTCTGGTTCCAGGGCAACTTGGGCTCAGCCCGTGCAGATGGCCGGTATGAAAGGCTTGGTGAACAACCCTTCCGGAGATATTATTGAATTGCCTGTAAAATCATGTTTTGCAGAAGGATTCAATGTTTTGGAATACTTTATTTCAACTCACGGAGCCAGAAAAGGAACAGCCGACACTGCTTTGAGAACTTCTTCAGCAGGTTATTTAACAAGAAGACTTATTGATGTTTCCCATGATGTGATAGTTTCAGAGGAAGACTGCGGAGACAAGATGGGTTTTGAAGTTACAAGAGCAGAAGCAGATGACATAGAGCAAAACTTTGTTTTCAAAATAGTTGGAAGAATTCCTACAGAAGATGTTGTTAAAGACAAAAAAGTTTTGGCCAAAAAAGGAGAAGAAATTAATTGGCAAATAGCAGAAGAAATAACAAAATCCGGAGTAGAGAGAGTCCTAGTAAGATCTCCTTTGACTTGCAAGAGCACAAGAGGCATTTGCCAGAAATGTTATGGCTGGGATCTTGGCAGAAATCGCATGGTGAAGATGGGCGAAGCGGTAGGAGTTGTGGCAGCCCAGGCCATTGGAGAACCAGGCACACAGCTTACATTGAGAACCCACCACTTGGGAGGCATTGTGGGAGCCGGAGACATTACACAAGGTTTGCCCAGAATTGAAGAAATATTTGAAGCCAGAGCTCCAAAAGGCCAGGCAGTTATGACTTTAACGGAAGGAAAAGTCATCGGCATTGATGAAGAAAAGAGAATTGTAAAAATCCAGCCAACCTCCGCCGATAATGGCGGGAAAAAAGTGGCAAAGAAGGAAGTTATGGAATATAAGATTCCGGGCAGAGTTGCCATCTTGGTGGAAAAAGGCCAGGAAGTAAGAGAAAACCAGCCTCTTTGCGATGGAAGCTTAGATTTGAAAAAGCTTTACAAGTCAGCCGGCCTTGAAGTCACTCAACGCTATATTTTAAAAGAAGTGCAGAGAATTTACTCTTCACAGGGAGTTGATATCCACGACAAGCACATTGAAGTAATCATTCAGAAAATGTTTTCAAGAATGAAAATCAGAGAAGAAGGGGAGAGCCTCTGGGTGACAGGAGAAGTTGTAGAGGGCCAGATATTCAGCGAGGAGGTTGCCGAAATGAAGAAAGCAAAGAAGGCTCCGCCAGTTGGAGTTCAAATATTGCTGGGAATTTCAGAAGTTGCATTAAACTCTGAATCATTCTTGTCAGCAGCTTCGTTCCAACAGACTTCAAGAGTGTTAATCAAAGCTTGTTTGGAGGGCAAAGAAGACACCCTCCGCGGACTGAAAGAAAACGTAATTATCGGAAAACTCATTCCGGTAGGCACAGGATTCATTCCAAAGAAATAAATGAGAAAAACTAAAATTGTGTTAAGTCGGACTTAACACAATTTAGAAATACCCCGCCCAAAAGCGGGGTATTTAGTTGCCTAAAATAAATGACAAATGCGTTAAATGAGCGTATACTGAACATAGTACGGCAAGGAGCGTTTCTCGCCTTTTAAACCCCAAATATGGAAGGAGATTTTTATGTATTATCTTGGATGGATAGTGGCTGCAATCCTTTATTTTTTAGGAGTTTACTTTTGCTATATGAATGGCGCGAAAGCGGTATTGTGGCCGATATGGGTGGGCTATGAATTTTTCCGCCGGATAATTTTACGGCCATTTGCCAAAAACCAAAGCTAAGAGTCAATCAAGTATTTACCTCCGCAGGGCTTCCCAGCGGTTTTTTGTTATAAATTGTTTGAGCTTGCATCAAGATTATAGAAGTGATAAAATTAGGCAATAAATAACAATAAGAAAATGGCAAAAAGAGACAAAGAGGAAAAAAGAAACGGAAAAAATGGCAGGGAAAAAAATAATAAGGAAAAGCCAAAAGACCAGCTTTTGACTTCGTGGACTAAAAGGTGGATTAAGGCCATTTTAATGTTTTTAGTGGCTATAGTTGTGGGATTGTCATTTTTTGACAAAGCTGGAAATGCCGGCCGTATTTTTATAAATATTTCAGAATTTTTGGTTGGGAAAGCGGTTTATACCATTCCCTTGTTCTTGTTTTTGGGCGGGCTGATATTTTTAAAATCCAGGAAAAAAGGAAAAACCCTGGCGATGTTTTTGGCAATAATAATCTCTATTGTTGGAATCGCCGGAATTTTAGCTAATCAAAATTTAGACCAGGTAAATCAAAGCTGGAAAACTCTTTTGTCTCCCACAAAATTGAGCTTAATGGACGGGGGAATGGTTGGTTTTGTAATGGCAAAATTATCCATCGGATTTTTTGGATTGCTGGCTGCCAACATAATATTTGGAGCCATTATTTTAATAGGAGTATTCATTTTCTTGCAGTTTATCTGGGCTGAAATAGTCAGGGAAAAGCTTGAAGAAGAGAAAGAAAAGAAGCCTTTATTTACAGTTAACAAGCAGGACACAGATGATTACAAAATAAAGGGAGTGGTTGCAGAAAACAATCAGCAATCTGACAAGAAGCCGCAGCCGGCTGCTTCAAAAATATCTTTATTTAAAAAAGGGAATACCGATGACGCCCAGCAGATAAAAATAAAAAAAGGCGAAGATGCAAAGCCAAAAAACAATTATGTTTTGCCTCCGCTTGATTTGCTTACCAAAAATGAAACAGCTCCAACGTCCGGCAACATAAAAGAAAACTCTATAATAATCAAAAATACTTTGGAGAATTTTGGCATTCCTGTTGAAATGGCCGAAGTTAATGTGGGGCCAACTGTTACTCAATATGCTTTCAAGCCCGCCGAAGGCGTGAAGCTTTCCAAAATTACAACTTTGTCAAACAATTTGGCTTTGGCTTTGGCGGCTCACCCAATCAGAATTGAAGCCCCAATTCCGGGCAAGTCTTTGGTAGGAATTGAAGTGCCTAATAAAGTGAGGTCGGTTGTGACTTTGAGAAATTTAATTGCCCAGCCCAATTTTCAAAACTCTTCAAATCCAATGATGATTGCCTTGGGCAGAAACGTTTCCGGTTCTCCTGTTTACACTGACATTGCCGAAGGCCCGCACGTTTTGGTTGCCGGAGCCACAGGCACAGGAAAAACAATTTTCTTGAACAGCTTGATTTTGAGCTTGCTTTACAAATACACCCCAGAGCAGTTGAGAATGATAATGGTTGACCCAAAAAGGGTTGAATTCCAAAATTATAACGACATTCCGCATTTATTGTGTCCAGTTATTTATGACGCGGCAAAAACAATTAATGCTTTGCAGTGGCTGATAAGAGAAATGGAAAGAAGATTTGAAATATTTTCTGAAGTTTCATCAAGAAACATCGGAAGCTACAATGCCAACAAAACAGTAGTGGCAAACGGGGCTCAAATACCTTATATTGTTTTTGTTGTGGATGAATTAGCCGATTTGATGGCGGCAAAAGGGAAAGAGCTTGAAGGTGGAATAGTGAGGTTAGCGCAAATGGCAAGAGCAACCGGCATACACCTTGTGTTAGCCACACAAAGGCCTTCTGTTGAAGTTATCACAGGCTTGATTAAAGCTAACGTGCCTACAAGAATTACTTTCCAAGTTTCTTCGCAAATTGATTCAAGAACTGTTATAGACACATCGGGAGCTGAAAAATTGCTGGGAGCCGGAGATATGTTATTCTCATCGGCAAAATCAGCAAAAATAAGCAGGTTACAGGGCCCTTATGTTTCTGAAAAAGAAGTTAAAAAAGTAGCCGACTTTATTGCCGACCAAAAAGCAATTTTTGAAGACCCTCAATCAGTTTTGGCGCAGAATTTGAAAGAAGCTCTGGAAGCCCCAGACCCCAAAGAAGCAAAAGAAGCCGGCGGAGAATTTTTCGGCGACGATGATCCTCTTTTTGAAGACGTGAAGAGAATTGTTTTAGAAACCCAAAAAGCTTCTGCATCATTTTTACAAAGACGTTTGAGAATTGGTTATTCAAGAGCAGCCAGATTGATTGATATGTTGGAAGACAAAGGCTTGGTGGGCCCGGCTGACGGAGCAAAGCCCAGAGAAGTTTATTCCAACACAGATATGCAGTTTGGCGTTAAGGCGCAATTAAGCGGGTTGGATGAATCGGAAGAACAGCCCAAAGAAAAAGACGACGGCGGAGACTGGCAAAAAGTATAATGTATATTTTAAAAATAACTTTATGGCAAGGGAAATTTTAACTCCAAAAAGAGCCCAGGAAATCCAGGACAAAATTTTTAGGAAAATGACAGCTGACGAAAAAATAAAGCTTGTCAGCAGTTTTTTTAGGTTTGGTAAAAAATTGAATAAATTGAACGATAGAAAAATAAATGGAAATTGAAGATCTTTTGACAAAAATAGCGGGGATATTAGATAAATTAAAAATTCCATATATTATCACCGGCGGAATGGCAGTTTCTGTTTGGGGCAGAACCAGATACACTGCCGACATTGATATTGTTGTGGAACTGCTAGAAAAGAATATAAATTCACTGGTAAAAGAGCTGCTAAATGTTGACAAGGATGTCTATGTTTCTGGAGATGCAATGCGAGAAGCTCTTGAAAGAAAAGGAGAATTTAATTTTATTGACCCGCAGAGCCAGTTGAAAGTTGATTTTTGGGTTGTAAAAGATAATTTTAACAAGCAAGAGATTAAACGCGCGATAACTAAAAAAATTGAAGGGAAAAAAGTTAATTTTGTTTCTCCGGAAGATTTAATTTTAAGCAAGCTTTTATGGTATCAATTGTCGGAATCAACCCGTCAGTTGGAGGACATAGAATCTGTTTTTAGAATTTCAAAAGTGGATATGGATTATATAAAAAAAACGGCAAAAAAACAGGGAACATTAAAAATTTTAGAAGAATTATTGAAAAAGCAAAATTAATTAAAAATTTATGCAAAACAAATATACAAAGCTTTTAATAATTATCTTAGTTTTAGCCATTGTTGTGCCTCAAATAGCCATGGCAGCCTGGTGGAACCCGTTTTCCTGGGGAATTTGGAATAGGATTTTCCATTTTCAAAGAACCGAGCAGACAGTTGGGTGTTCAAATCTTTATTGGTTTGATAATACAAAAACCAGTTGCGGGCAGTATAAGGAGTTTTGCGGCGCTTACATGTATTTTGGCCTGCACACATATAAAACAAACGAAGAGTGTTTGAAGGACTGGGTTGTTCAATCGGGTAGAATAAAAATGGAATCAGATATTTTCCCGCTTTTCTCTAATTTAAAATGGGATATCGCTTTAGAAAAAAAAGTGGAGCCGGTTACTCAGACAGCTATAAGTGACTACGTGATTAAGGCAAATGCAACAATAAATCAAAATCAGGATGCTGATAAATTTGTGGCTTATTATAATAAAAAGTTGAAGGCTGCCGGTTGGGTTGATGAAAATAATTTTGCAGCAGACGGAATTAAGGGAAGCCAGCGCGGATATAAAAAAGGAAACAGCTATGTTGTATTGAGTTATAATATAACTCCGGGAAAAATAATTTCTGGAGAAAATGAACCATTGCAATGGGAATGCCCTTGCAGTATAGTTTATACAATAGCATCAGGAAGTGTTATTAATAAATAAAATTTATGGCAAAAGAAAAAGTGAAAAAAGAGGAAACTCCAAAAGAAAATAAGGCGCTGAATACGGCTATTGATGAGATAAAGGAGAGGTTTGGGGAGGGGGCAATTATGAAGATGAAAGATATTCATGCTGTGAATGTGGATGTGATTCCAACCGGGTCTATTGCCATGGATATGGCTTTGGGAGTGGGCGGAATGCCACGGGGCAGAATTATTGAAATATATGGAGCTGAATCATCGGGAAAAACAACGTTGTCTTTGCATGTTTTGTCTGAAGCGCAGAAAAAAGGAGGGACTTGCGCCTTTGTTGACGCAGAACACGCCATGGACCCAGATTATGCAAGAAGGATTGGAGTGAATGTGGACGACCTGTTAATTTCCCAGCCCGACTCTGGCGAACAGGCTTTGCAGATTGTGGAAACGCTTGTAAAAACAGCGACAGTTGATGTGATAGTTGTTGACTCGGTTGCTGCTTTAACGCCACAGCGCGAAATTGAGGGAGAAATTGGCGACCAGCACATGGGTTTGCAGGCCAGACTGATGTCGCAGGCTTGCAGAAAGCTTTCTGGCATAATGGCAAAGTCAAACACAATGGTGATATTTTTAAACCAAACCAGAATGAAAGTTGGCATGGTTTTTGGAAACCCGGAAACAACTCCTGGAGGCTTGGCATTAAAATTTTATGCTTCTGTAAGAATTAACTTGGCAAGAACAGCGCAAATAAAATCGGGAGATGAAATTATTGGAAACCGCGTAAAAGCAAAAATTGTAAAAAACAAAGTGGCTGCTCCATTTAAAACAGCAGAATTTGATATTTATTACAACGAAGGCATTTCAAAATCTGGCGACGCTTTGAGAACGGGCCTGGCAACAGGTTTGATTAAACAATCTGGAAGCTACTTTACTTTTGAAGGCGAAAAAATCGGCCAAGGCACAGAAGCTGCCAAAGCATACCTAAAAGAACACAAAGACGTAATGGCTAAAATCAAAGAAGACGCCATGAAAACCGTAAAAGAATAAAAATTAAAAAATAAAAATTATGGCAGAACAATTAAGACCATCAGAGGACGACCCAGAGCTTGATCCGCAAGCGTCAGCTCAAGAAATAAAAAATTATAATTTACAAAAACTTGAAAGGGCAAGGGAAGATGCCACTCCAGTGCAGCAAGAGCTTGCCTCTCAACACGCGACGATGACTGAAAACCTATCGCTAGACCTTACGAGAAGAACAGCCGAAGGAGATAAAAACAATATAGAATTGGTTAATGCGTTTGCGGGACTTCTTGGAGCATTAGAACATCATTCTACGTTTGGAGATAGTGAAAAGCCACTAAGTAAAGCGCACGCAGAGGAACTCACAAAATTTTTAAAAGATATGGCCGAAAAACTAAGGTGGGAAGTCGGTCCTGGCGGACGCAGAACTAAACCTGAAAAATAAAGTTGCAAACAAAAAAGCCCCGATAAGGGGCTTCTTTAGTGTGATTTATTTGGGAGTGTATGGCATCAAACCCATCTGTCTTGCTCTTTTGATTGCAGTGGCAATCTTTTTCTGGTGATGAGCGCAAAGGCCGGTCTTTTTTCTGGGTTTTATTTTGAAGAAGCCAGACACATAACGGTACAGCAAATCTGTATCTTTAAAGTCTACGTTATCAATATTCTTCTGGCAAAAATAACAAAACATGATGTTTGCAAACGGAGGGCGAAAATTAGTTTTGTTTAACTAACTTCTTGTTCCGTTCGTTTTAAATTTTTTATTAAAAAGGTATATCCTTTACGTCTATTTCGTCGGCTGCTGCATCAGTTCCAAAATTAACTGATTTGTTTTCAGGAGAATCTTGGTAATCCTGATTTGCCGGCGGAGCATAGTTTTCTTCAATGACAGGGATTTCTTCGTGTCTTGGCATATCCGGCTCTGGAGCAGAGTTCATGTTTCTGTTGTATCCTCCTCCGTTTCCAGTTGCGCCTCCTGTTGATTTCGGGCCAAGCTGAAGGCTTTCAGCTATTATCTCGGTTCTATATTGTTTCACTCCTGCGGAGTTTTGCCAGTTTCTTGTTTTTATTCTGCCTTCTATTAAAACTAATGACCCTTTGGTTAAATATCTGGAGCTGATATCGGCCAATTTCCCGAAAGCTACAATGTTATGAAATTCTGCCTCCTGTTTTTTTTGGCCTGCTGTGTCGGTATAAAATCTGTTGGTAGCTATTCCGAAATTAACTACCTGCTGGCCCGATGGCAAAGCGCGCACTTCGGGGTCGCGGGTAACATTTCCTAATACGAATGCTTTATTTAGATTCATAGTTAGATTTTTTATTCGCCTAATATTTCGTCTAGCTTTTTCTCTATGTCATTAAGCTCGACCTTTTTTGACGGTTTAACTTCTTCTATTTTTTGTGTTTCTTCTGATTTTTCAGAAGTTGAAGATTCTTTAATCGTCTCGGTCTTGGCTTTTCCTATTTCTTCTAAAATTGCAGGCTTTTTTCTTGTTCTTCTTTCTTTGTGTACTTTTTCAACAGGTTTTATTAAAAGAAAATTGCGCAAAATTTTGCTGTCTTTGGCCAATTTTTCTTTCAGTTCAGCTATTTTGTCTTCTTCAATTTGAAACTCTAAAACCGTGAAAAATCCTGACCCTTGCTTTTTGATAGGGTACGACAAGGTTTTTGCAATAGGCTTATCAGACCTTAAAACTGTTCCTTCTTTGCTTTGAACAAATTCTGCAACCTCTTTTGAAACAGCCTCCGCTTCTTCGGATGTTATTTCCGAAGTCACAATATATGTTAATTCGTATGTCTTCATTTATTGTAAAATATGAAATCCTGGCTCGCTCAAAGCTGGCCAAGACGTCTGTAAACAGGCGCATGGAAAATCATATTTATGATTAATTATTTCTGCCCGTATTGTACCAGATTATCCTTGAAAATTCAAGGCTTTAGTGGGATAATTTATATAACCTAAAAATATACAAAATATACGCATATGAATACATCCATTTTTAAATCTTACGATGTCAGGGGCATTTATCCTTCAGAATTAGACGATAAAACAGCTTTTAGAATAGGCAGGGCTTTTATCAGGAAAACAGGGGCGAAAAGGGTGGTCGTGGGGCAAGATGCCCGCTTAGCGTCGCCAGCGCTATTTAAAGCCTTATCAGCAGGCATTTTAGCCGAAGGCGCGCAGGTGCATAGTATCGGCCAAGTGCCCACAGAATGCCTTTATTTTGGCGTAGGAAGCTATGATTTTGACTCTGGAATAATGATTACAGCTAGCCACAACCCAAAAGAGTACAATGGTTTTAAAATGATCAAGAAAAACGCAAATATGGATATGGTGCGCGGAAAAGATTTGCTGGCGGAAGTTAAAGAAGAGGAATATGTTCCTGGAGAATCATTAGAGGTGGAGAAGAAAGACATATGGCATGACTATATAAACCATATTCTTTCTTTTGTTGATTTGTCGGAAATTATGCCTATGAAAGTTGTCGTTGACGCTTCAAACGGAGTGGCAGGCCACGCAGTTTCAAGAATGCAGGACAAATTGCCGGTGGAAATTATTTCGTTAAATTTTGAGCCCGATGGAAACTTTCCAAATCACAGTCCGAATCCTTTGCTTGAAGGTTCTTCAGACCAGATAAAAGAAAAAATCAAATCAGAAAAAGCAGATTTTGGACTGATGTTTGACGCCGATGCCGACAGAATATTTTTGGTTGATGAAAATGGGGAGCTGGTCAGAGCCGATGTAACGCTTTTGCTTCTGGCTAAATATTTTTTGCAAAAAAATTCGGGAATGTCTGTTGCTTACAATGCGATTTGTTCAAAAGCAGTTCCGGAGTTTATTAAGAAGTGGGGAGGAAATCCAATTAGAACACAAGTGGGTTTTGTTAACGTAATGGACGGTTTGATAAAAAATAACGGAATTATGGGAGGCGAACTTTCGGGGCATTATTGTTTTAAAGATAATTTTTATATGGACTCAGGAATGGTTGCTCTTTTGACTTTGTTGTTAATAATCTCAAAAGACGGCAGAAAGGTTTCAGAAATGGCAAAAGAGCTTTCTCCTTATGCAAAAGGCGCTGAAGTTAATTTAACAATAGAAGATAAAAATGCAGCGATAGAAGCAATAAAAAAACAGTATTCAGACGGCAAGCAAGATTATCTTGATGGCGTTACTGTGGTTTACGAAGACTGGTGGTTTAATGTACGTCCGTCAAACACAGAGCCGGTTTTGCGGCTCACTATTGAAGCGGATAAAAAAGAAGCTTTAGATAAAAAACAAAAAGAGCTGGTAGATTTTATTAATAAAACAGCAAAATAATATGGATTTAGAGCTTGCAAAAACAACATTAATCGATGCTGTAAGAGGAGCGGGCAAGATTATAATGGATAATTTTGATAAAGAGAAAAATATGTCTTTTAAAAGCAAGGGGGATATTGTTACGGAGATAGATTTCAAAAGCGAGAAGTTTATGATTGATTTGATAGAAAAGAATTTTCCGGACCACAGCATTTTATCTGAAGAGTCGGGCATGATTGATAAAAAATCAGAGTATGTCTGGATTATGGATCCAATTGACGGAACTATAAATTATTACCACGGAGCAGATCCTTTTTGCGTTGGAATGTGCTTGATCAAAAACAACGAACCGTTAATCAGCGCAATTTATAATCCGGCCAGGGATTATTTTTATTTTGCAGAAAAAGGCAAAGGCACCACTTTAAACGGCAAACCCGTCAAAGTCAGCGCGAGAAGCCTCAAAGATTCGGTTATAATGACACATCTCTCTTCTAAAAAAGAAACAAGAGATCGCTTGGTCTCTCATTTAGAAAAAATTTATTCCAACGGAATGCATATGAGAATGTCCGGTTGCGGTTTTTCTGACATAACCCTTGTTGCGGGAGGAAAATTTGATGTATTGTTTAATATCAAAACCAATATTTGGGATTTTTTCCCGGGAGTGTTGCTTGTTGAAGAAGCGGGAGGGAAAGTTACAGATATCAAGGGCGAAAAAATAAATATCAAAAGCACGTCAGTGCTTGCCACAAACGGAGTCGCTCACGAAGAAATGCTTATATTATTAAAAGATGTATAAAATATGAAATATTGGTTAATCGGCGGGATTTTAGGTCTGATTTTGGGCGGAACTCTTTTCGCCTTAAATTGTTGGGATTTAGTTTTTGTTGGATGCAAGAGTAATCCTCACGGTGCTCTTGGAATTGAACCGTCGTGTGGAAATTCTTTCGCCTGCATAGAGCAAGCAATTTATATTACTTTTTTTGCCGTTGTTATAGGCGTGATAACAGGCTTAGTTATTGAAAAAATAAAACATAAAAAATAAATTAATTAAAAAAACAGCCCGGGTGTCCGAGCTGTCTTTTTTTGCTTTGTTGATTGAAAATTTTACGATAAGCCCATTTTTTCGCGCACATCCTTCATTGTGGTTTCGGCAATTGTTCTTGCCCTTGAGGCGCCTTTGTTTAAAATTTCTTTTACATAAACATCTCTGGTTTGCAATTCTTTCTGCTTTCTTCTGAATGGCTCTAAATAATTTGTCACAACTTCTGCCAAAGATTTTTTAAAGTCGCCGTATCCTTTGCCTTTAAATTGTTTTTCAATTTCTTGAGTTGTGTGGCCCGAAAGCAAACTGTAAATTGTCAAAAGGTTTGAAATGCCCGGCTTTTTTGTAACGTTATAAATTACATCCTTGCCGGAATCTGTTGTGGCAGAAAGTATTTTTTTCTTAATATCCTCCGGCGTGTCAAACAAGGAAATATAACTTTTTGGGTCGTCGGATTTTGACATTTTCTTTTTCGGGTCTGTGAGGCTCATTATTTTTGCCCCGGTTTTTGGAAGCAAAGATTCGGGCTCAGGAAACATTTGACCGAATTTTTGGTTGAATTTTCTGGCAATTGTGCGGGCCAATTCAACGTGCTGTTCTTGGTCTTTTCCAACAGGCACTCCATCTGCTTTGTAGAGCAGAATGTCGGCAGCCATTAAAACAGGATAATTAAATAAACCCGCGTTTACATAATCCTTGTGCTTTTTTGATTTTTCTTTAAACTGGGTCATTCTGGAAAGTTCGCCCATGGGGGTAATTGTGCCCAAAAGCCAGGCCAGTTCTGCATGCTCTTTTATGTCTGACTGCATAAAGATAATTGATTTTTCCGGATTTATCCCGGCTGCCAAATAAACAGCGGTTGTGTCTAAGATGTTTTTTTGCAAAGTTTTGGGGTCATATGGAGTGGTTATTGCATGCAAATCAACAATGCAAAAAACACATTCATTTTTTTCTTGCAATGCAATCCATTGCTTTATTGCTCCCAAGTAATTCCCAATATGCAAATCTCCCGTTGGCCTAATTCCACTAAATATTCTCATAATGTTTTTGTTATATGATTATATTACACTTCTATGACTACTGGCAATATCATTGGCCTGCGGGAGGTTTTTGAGCTCAAGAAATCTCCAACTTTGTTTCTAATTTCGTCTTTAATGTAAACCCAGTTCACGGCTCCGCCTCCGCCGGCTGCTTTATCCACTATTTCAATAACTTTTTTGCGGGTTTGAGCCAGCAAATCCTTTGATTCTCTAAGGTAAACAAATCCGCGGGAAATAATGTCGGGGCTTCCTTTTACTCGGCCGGTTTTACTGTCTATAACTGCGACAATAACAAACATGCCGTCTTCGGCTAATGCCTGCCTGTCGCGCAAAACAATTTCTCCAACGTCTCCAACTCCTAATCCGTCAACGAATACATAGTTTGAAACAGCCTTTTCTTTAAGCACTTCAGCCTTTTGGTTGGAGAACTTTATGATAGATCCGTTATCTGGCACAAAAACTCTGTCTTTTCGGAATCCCATTTCATAAGAAAGTTTTGCGGCTTCTTT
>Ga0172379_10001090_pt1 | contig 58312 bp, 51 predicted proteins | sample GrowelOW334metaG_FD_119756 | JGI IMG/M metagenome (GOLD analysis project Ga0172379, IMG submission 119756) | Groundwater microbial communities from an aquifer near a municipal landfill in Southern Ontario, Canada - Groundwater well OW334 metaG | ecosystem: Environmental > Aquatic > Deep... | reverse complement strand
GGAATACCTGGGGATTGTCGCCGGTGATGAGTTCAAGCAGGGTGGTCTTGCCGCTGCCGTTGGGTCCCCGGATAAGCCAGTGCTCGCCCGGACGTACCGCCCAATCCAGGTGGTCCAGGACGGTATGGTCCGACCAGGCCACCGTTACGGAGCGGAATTCCACGAGGGGAACGATTCCCCCTGCCGAAGAGCGTTTATCAGGGTCAGGGATGCGCGCCTCTTCCAGGAATTCCGCGTCCATTGCCGCCCGGGAAAGTTCGGCCAGAAGTTCCGGGCGTTCGCCCTGGCGCTCGGACTCTTCCTTTTTACGCCTTTCTGAAAGGCGCAGTTCGTACCCGGATCGGGTGCCTGAATAGGAGACCGCACGGTTTTCGAACTCCAGTACCCGGTTGACTGCGGAGGGGATGCGTTCCCAGCGGTCCGAAACGATGACCAGGAAGAGCGGATCTGTAGTTGCTGGTGTGGCGGCTTGTGCGGCGGCTTGTGCGGCGGCTTGTGAAGCGGTTGGGGTTGTGGGGAATGTCCCAGCCGGCGTTGCTGCGGCGGCATTGATGGCCAGGTCCTCGAGTATGGAGGAAAGGGTTTCGCGGGTGGCGGCGTCCAATCCCTCATAGGGTTCATCCAGAACAAGGAGGGCGGGTTTGGCGGCCAGGGCGCGGCACAGCAGGGTGCGCCGGATTTCGCCCGTGGACAGGCGCTTGAGTCCCCGGTCCAGGAAGGGTGCCACGCCGCAGGCCCGCACCACTGGGTGGGATTCCAGCCCGGTGCCGCCAGGATAGAAGGAGGCATCAGTTGGGTGTAGGGCTTCGAAGATGAAGTCTCGGGCTGGGGTTCCCTCGTCAACACCCCCTTCGACAAAGTCGGAATCGTCGTTTGCCCGTTCGCGCTGGATGACGGCAGCGGCCTGTTCGAAGGAAACCAGTACCGCCTTGCCGGCAAAGGAGTTGTGTATCAGGCTGGTTCCGGCTTCACCCGGGGCGGGGATTATTGAGACAGCGCCTGTCAGGGCGGCGGAAAAGACGCTCTTTCCGCCGCCGTTGGGACCGGTGACCGCCCAGACCTCGCCGCGCTTCATCTCCCACTCAAGGGAGCGGAGAATCGGAGATAAGGGATCGCCCAGGTCGCAGTCGCGGAACTTGATGAGCCAGTCAGCATCGTTCATTTTTTCCAGACCCCCTGGGGGTAGATGCGATCAAGTATCTGCGTAACCGCCTCCGAGACGCGGTTGCACGCCGCGGAACCGGGCCTTGGGCAGCGCAGGATGTAGCCTATGTCGTAGTCGCAGAAATCGGGGCCCGCGTCGTAGATGACGAGGCCTTCCGCAAAGGGACCGCTTTCCAGCACCATGAGGGGGACGAGTCCCAACCCGATGCCCAGGTGGGCAAGGGCGAGGAGGGCTTCATTGCCGGCGGTTTCAACCGCGATATGAGTCTTGAGACCCCGCTTGCGGGACCAGCGGTCAAAATGTTCCCGGGCGAGACCCACCGCGGGCAGGATGAGGGGGACAGAGCCCAATACCTTTTTAAGGCGCGCCGCATGGAGCGCATCCGCCGCGGATGGCTGGGGCCTGACCCCGTCGTCGGGGGGTCTGACCCCAAGGTCGAGGGCGCCGAAGGGTCCGCCTGCGGAGGCGACGAGGACCATGGGGGTGCGGCGGACAGAGAAGGAAACCAGCTCGGGAAAGCCGCCCGGGGGGAGCGCGGCTATGGCGAGGTCGGCGCTGTCCTCCCGCACGGCGCTTTCCGCCCCTGCGGGATCGCCGGTTTCCACGGAGAGGCGCAGTTCCGGATGGGCGGCGCGCAGGGCTTCGGCGAGGGGCGGCAGGATGGTGTAGCAGGCGGTGACCGAGGCGTACACACGGAGCTTGCCCCGCAACACACCCTCCCCCGAATCGAGGGTGGCCTGGAGCGCGTCGCGGCGCTTGAGGCTTTCCCGGGCGAAGTCCAGGAAAGCGAGCCCTTCGGCGGTGATGGTGACGCGGCGGGTGTCGCGTTCCAGGAGGCGCACCCCCAATTCCTCTTCCAGGCGACCCAGCAGCCTGCTGAGGCCGGAAGGGCTGGTGTGCACCCGCGCGGCAGCCTTGGCAAAGTGCAGGGTGCGGGCGAGGACGACAAAGGCTTCCAGTTCGTGAAAATCCATGCACAATAATCGCATGGAAATGCGTGATACGCAATAGTATCCTGCGCATGTTTCACTTTACGCAATGGCCACAAATGGTGTATACCGATTGCGGTTAAGTATGGGCCAGGGATCGTAATGGAAAGCCCTCGCGGAACGCGAGGCTTGGAATGGAGAACCCGACGGTGGCAACGCCGCCGGGGCCCCCAAAAATGAACGAAAAAAGGAGCCTTACATGAACTATTTTAACGCACTGCCCTTCCGTGTGGCGCTGAACCAGCTGGGGACCTGCAGGCTGATGGAAAAATCCGAGCTGTCAGACGGCGCGTTGGTGCTGAAGGGCAAGAAGATCGTCATCGTGGGTTGCGGCGCCCAGGGGCTTAACCAGGGCCTGAACCTGCGGGATTCCGGCCTGGACGTGAGCTATACCCTGCGCAAGGAAGCCATCGCCGAAAAGCGCGCGTCCTGGAAGAACGCCACCGAGAACGGCTTCAAGGTGGGTACCTACGAGGAACTTATCCCCACCGCCGACCTGGTGGGCAACCTGACCCCGGACAAGCAGCATACGCCGGTTATCGGCGCGATCATGCCCCTAATGAAAAAGGGCGCCGCCCTGTGGTATTCCCACGGCTTCAACATCGTGGAAGAGGGGATGCAGATACGCAAGGATATCACCGTGGTGATGATGGCGCCCAAGGGTCCGGGTACCGAGGTGCGGGTCGAGTATACCCGGGGCTTCGGCATACCAACCCTCATCGCGGTACACCCCGAAAACGACAGTGAGGGCAAGGGCTGGGGGATAGCGAAGGCCCTGGCCTGCGGCACCGGCGGCGACAAGGCGGGCGTGCTGGCGTCCAGTTTCGTGGCCGAGGTGAAGAGCGACCTGATGGGCGAGCAGACTATCCTGTGCGGCATGCTCCAGGTGGGAAGCCTGCTGTGCTTCGACAAGATGGTGGAAAAGGGCATCGACAAGTCCTGGGCTGCCAAATTCATCCAGTACGGTTGGGAGGACATCACCGAGGCGCTGAAACTGGGCGGAATCACCGCCATGATGGACCGCCTGTCCAACCCCGCCAAGCTGAAGGCCAACGAACTGTCACTGGAACTCAAGAAGATAATGACGCCCCTGTACCGCAAGCACCAGGACGACATACTGTCCGGCAAGTTCAGCTCCGTCATGATGGAGGACTGGAAAGCCGGCGACAAGGACCTGCTGGCCTGGCGCGAGGCCACCGGTAAAACCGCCTTCGAGAGCACCGCCCCCACCAAAGACGACATCGCCGACCAGGAATACTTCGACAAGGGCATACTGATGGTGGCCATGGTGAAAGCCGGCGTCGAGCTGGCCTTCGAGACCATGGTGGAAGCCGGCATCAAGCAGGAGAGCGCCTACTACGAGAGCCTCCACGAAACGCCACTCATCGCCAACCTGATATCCCGAAAAAAATTGTACGAGATGAACAAGGTAATCTCCGACACCGCCGAATACGGCTGTTACCTCTTCGACAACGCCTGCCGCCCGTTACTCAAGGATTTCATGTCCAAAATCGGTACCGACCTGATCGGCAAGGGCCTGACCCTGAAGGATTCAGGCGTCTCCAACCGTGAAATCATCCGGGTGAACGAGGAAATCCGCAGCCACCCGGTGGAGATTGTCGGAAAGCGCCTACGCTCTTACATGACGGCCATGAAACCCCTCATCAAAGGCTAGCAAAGGCTAGGTCTTCGCCCCGGAGTCGGCGTCAGAACTGCGCCGTGCGTCCTGGCGCCATGGATGGCGCCCGATAAAGGCGCAGTTTTGCCTGCAAAACTGCCTAAGCAGGAAAGACCAGGAGGGTCTTTCCTGCGACATGTTGTGGGCGCGCGGCTTGTCCTTCCTTGACTGCGGGGCGAATACCGTCGCCTTTGCATTAATGGTGTGGGGGGAGTTTCGGCTTCGCGAAACTGGGAGAGGGAAGCGGCGTGGGCAGCGGGGCAGCGGCCCTGCGGGCGCTGCGGCGCCATGGAGGGCGCCCGGGGAAGGCGCAGTTTTGCGGAGCGAAACTGCAAAAGCTCGGGGAGTCAGGAAGACGACCCGTGCTCTGCGGCGCCAGGGAGGGCGCCCGGAGAAGGCGCAGTTTTGCGAAGCGAAACTGCAACGCACAAAAGACCAGGATGGGATTTTGTGCGCGGTGCCAGGGATGGCGCCCGGGGAAGGCGCAGTTTTGCGGAGCGAAACTGCAACGTACTAAAGACCAGGATGGGCTTTAGTACGCCTTGACTGCGGGGCGAATACCATCGCCTTTGCGTTTATCGTGGGGGGAGCAGCGGCCCTGCGACCGGTGGAAGGATCATCGGGTAGTTCCATCTTTGGTCCGGTCACCAGTTCAATTCTGCCTGGTCTTGGCCTTTTCGATGACTGAGCTGAGGGTTTCCTTGAACTTGCCTTTTTCGATGAGGGTGCGCCAGATGGTGGGGCTGATGCGGGCGCGGGGTTTGCCGGTAAAGCCCCAGTTGAGGATGATGGGCGTGCCGCATGCTTCGTCGCTTTTAAGTTTGGATATTTCCCAGTTGCCTCGGCAGTGCTGGATGAAGGCTTCCCCCGCATAGGCGCAGAACACCTGGGCCAATTCGTCACGGGTAAGGCCGCACTTTTCGGCCTTGTCGAAGTTGGATGCGTAGAAAGACCGGAAACTGTCGATTTCCGCGTAGGAGAAGGTGATATCGTCCAGTCCGAGGAGCCGTTCGGCGGTTTCTAGGTAATCTGGAATATCGTTCAGGAATTGTTGATAGTCGGCCTTGAGTTCTTTGGTGGTTTTCATGGGTATTCCTGGGGGCAGGATACACGATTTTTGATATTATTACTGCTACCCGGTGGAGGGCTGTCTGTCACGCTCCGGGTTCGGCGAAGGCATAGCGGTCCTTGCCCAGCCGCTTGGCTTCGTAAAGGGCCTTGTCGGAACTGACCATCAGATCCTGGGCATTGGTGCCATCCCGGGGGTAAAGCGCGATGCCAATGCTGAAGGTGGGATGCAGGGTATCCAGTCCGCAGACAAAGGGCAGGCGCGAGGCTTCAAGTATCCGGTTGGCTACGACCCGCACCTGCTCATCCTGTTCAAGCTCCAGCGCGAGCACAATGAATTCATCTCCTCCAAGGCGGGTTGCGGTATCCATCTCGCGGATGGCGGCTAGTAAACGACGGGCGATTTCCTGAAGCAACCGGTCTCCCTCGCCGTGGCCATAGGTATCGTTGACGTTTTTGAAACCGTCCATATCCATGGTCAGAAGGGCGACCATTTTCTTTTTGCGCTTTGCCAGCGCAATGGCTTTGGCGATACGGTCGTTGAGCAGGACTCGATTGGGCAGGCCGGTGAGAAAATCATGGGTGGCAAGTTGCTCGGCCTTGTCTTTCGCAGCCTTGAGTTCCTTCTCCAGTATTTTAAGGGGTGTCACGTCCGCAACGTGTACGAAGAAGCCAAGGATCTTGCCATTGACAAGATCCGGGACGTAGGTGGCGATGCTGTGACGTATGGATCCATCAGGAAGGGTTATTTCCCGCATGAAGGTTTGCCTTTCACCGGCGAGGGCTTTTTTGATGTGTGGAACGTTTTTCTGGTACAGGGGCCCCAGCAATTCCTTCAAAGTGATGCCGATCATGTCTTCCCGTGATTTTCCGTACCACTCATGGTATGCATCATTGGAAAATCTGCATACCTGGCGGATGTCCCAATAAGCCAGCATGGCAGGGATGTTGTCGATCAGTTTTATGGCGAGTTCATCGGTGGCTTGATACATGGAAACTTCCTGGGTTGCGTGACCGGGGGCCCGCGAATGGTTGTTGCTTTATTTTCGGCAAGAGGGGGCCTCAAATTGAATGGTTGACATCTATGGGTGTATATTAAATACCATTCACAGGAGTAACGAGTGCGATTTTCAAGACTTCCCGATCCGTCACGGTTCTGGATCATCCTGGCGTTCCTGGCAGCGATAAATGTTCCTGTATACACTACACCGAAAACAGGTACTGGCCGTGTTGTCGCGCTGACGGTCGCGCCGGACCTACTGATGGAGCGCGCTGTTCCTGAGCGGAAGGATCCCAAGGTGCTGGTGCTGCTGTACCATAACCTGGTGTACGGACGCACCGGTAGCGAGTATCACCGGGATATCTACAATTTCGAGCACGACCTGGCCTTCTTGCGCCGTAATTTCCGCATCCTGGGCATGGACCAACTCCATGATGTGCTATCCGGAGCCCTCGCTCTTACCACGGACGCCGCGATCATAACCTTCGACGACGGAGACCTTTCAATGTACATGATCGCTTACCCGTTATTGCGGGAATACTCAATCAAGGCATCGTTTTTCCTTGTATCTGATTTCGTGGGAGAGGTCGGCTACATCAACTGGGATCAGACCCGCGAGATGAACGCCTGCGTTGATGCCCGGGGCGAAAAACTTTTTACTTTCGGATCGCACACCAAATCACATACATATCTGGGAGAACTCGGAGTTGTGGATCTACGTTCGGAACTCGTGGAATCAAAAAGGAAGATCGAATCGGAGCTGGGCTCGTCTGTCGACATCCTGGCGCTCCCCTTCAACAGCGGTTCCGGCAGGACCGATATCCGGAGGGCTGCGGTCGAGGCGGGCTATACGATCGTGCGAAGCTCGGACCCCGGCATGGTGAAAGCCCAAGCCATCCGCCCGCTCCAGGTGAATGCCTTCAACGTGGACAACCAGAGCACGGACAAGCTGGTTCAGAACGTCCTGCGGCTGGGTGGGCGATAGGGTTCGGTTTTTTTCCAATCTCGACCAACTCCGAAATCTGTGCCTACATCGGCACGGTTATCTTTCCCCCCATAGTGAGCATTTCGTCTACACGAATTACCAAATGAGCGGGATAGACCTTGAAGGCACCCGCACGCTCCGCGCCGACCGGCGATAAACCACACAATCTGAGCTTGCGCTTCCGCTGGTCCCTGGATTCAGGGGCGGAAACAGGCTTGGAAGCGGCGGTCTGGAAGGAAGCTGGCTCCCTCTGGGATACGTCCGAACTCAGCGACGAATACTGTACCTTCGGCGAGTTCACCGGAACCTTCGTCGGCCTCGCGTGCGTGGACTCTACCCGGCGGGAAAAATGCGCGGATTTTGATTGGTTCGAATACAGGGATTTTACAGAGATTTCTGGCGGGCTATAGGCTGGCGACAATCTGTAGGGCTTCCAATTCTCCGGCGACGCGTTCCCACTCGGCGGCGGTGGCCTCGGCTCCGGCGACAACCGCGTCCAGGCTGGCCTGGACCTTGCGGCTTTTCGCCCCGTCCGAATAGGTTTCGGGCCTGGCTAGCTCCTCCTCCAAGGCGGCCTTCTCCTTTTCGTGCTTCTCCAGGCGGGAAAGGATTTCGGCTTCCTCGCGTTCCAGGCGGCGGACGGCAGACATCCGTTTCTTCTCGGCTTCCCGGTATTCGACGGCGGACAGGTTGGCCGGGGCGGGAGACACCGACGCCGCTTGCGGATTAAGGGGCTGGAGCCCGGATAGGCGCTGTTCCTTCTGCCCGCTACCGCCTGCCGCGAGGGCTTTCTCGCTGTTCACCCTATCCAGGTAGTAGGCGTAGTCGCCGTAGAAGAGGCGCGGCCCCGCAGGGCTGAGTTCCAGGGTCTTGGTGGCCAGGGACTGGATGAAGGCCCTGTCGTGGGATACGAAAATGACCGTCCCTTGGTACGCGGTGAGGGCGTCCAGCAGCACGTCCTTGGAATGCAGGTCCAGGTGGTTGGTGGGTTCGTCCAGGATGAGCAGGTTCACCGGGTGCAAAAGCAGCTTCAGCAGGGCAAGGCGGCTCTTCTCTCCCCCGGACAGCACCGACACCGATTTGTGGACGTCATCGCCCCGGAATAAAAAGGCGCCAGCCAGATCGCGCAGTTTCGGGATCAGTGGAGTGGGTGCATCCGCCTCCAGCGCCTCCAGCACCGACACGGAGCCCTTCATCGTTTCGGCGACGTCCTGGGAGAAATAGCCAATGTAAATGCCGGAACCAAGTACGATGCGGCCTTCGTAGGCCAGGTCGGAATTTGACAGGATACGGAGCAGGGTGGTCTTTCCGGCGCCGTTCCGTCCCACGACGACGAGTTTTTCACCGGCTTCGACCGTGAGGCTCAGCCCGGCCAGGATCTGCCGGTCGCCGTAGCTTTTTCCCAACTCTTCCAGGGTCAGGGCTATGCGTCCCGAATGGGGAGGCGCGGGAAAGCTGAAATGTATCTTCTTGAGAGTTTCCGGTATTTCGATGGGCACGATCTTTTCCAGCCGCTTGACCCGGTCCTGTACCATCGCCGCCTTGGAGGCCTGGTAACGGAAGCGCCGGATGAAGTCCTCGGTCCTGGCTATTTCCTCTCGTTGGGCTTCGTAGCGTTCCAGGAGGCTTTCCAGCTCCACCTTGCGAATGCGCTCATAGTTGCTGTAGTTGCCCGCGTAGCGCTTGAGGGTGCCCTGGAATAGCTCGTACACCTCGTCCACGGTGACGTCCAGAAAATAACGGTCGTGGGACACCACCAAGTAGCCGCCCCGGAATTCGCGCAGCCATTGTTCCAGCCAGTCGCGGGCCTCGATGTCCAGATAGTTCGTGGGTTCGTCCAACAAAAGGATGTCCGGTGAGCCAAGGAGTACCTTGGCGAGGGCGACACGCATTTGCCAGCCTCCGGAAAATTCATCCACGGACCTTTCCTGATCCTCCGCGGCAAAACCGAGTCCCCCAAGAACCATGTCGATGCGCATCTTGCGGTCGTACCAGCCGGAGGCCTCCACCGCTTCATGCAGTGTGTGGTGTTCCTCGATCATGGCCTTCGTACGGTCGTCGTCGGAGGTGGCGGTCTGGAGTTCATGGCCCAGCGCTTCCATGCGCTCCATCAGAAAGGCAATCTCGTCGAAGGCGGTTTCGGCTTCCTCCAGCAGGGTGCGTCCCTGGTGGACTATGCCCGATTGAGGCAAGTACGCGACACGGGTGCCCTTCTGGACAGCCCGCTCACCCGAATCGGGGGCTATCTTGCCCGCGATCACCTTCATGAGCGTGGACTTGCCGCTTCCGTTGGCGCCAGCCAGCGCCGCTCGGCTGCCGGCGGCCAGGTTGAGACCCACGTCCTTCAACAGATCGCGGTCGCCGAAGGCCAGGGAAACTTTCGTAAATTGGACAAAGGACATGCTCAGGACCCCGCTCTGGTAAAGGAAATGATGAGGGGAGAGGTCGAACGACGTTTGGCGAGGGCTCCTTCGAGGGAAGACCTGGGCAGGAACTCAAGGATCACGCCATCCGGAGTGAGCGCGTACAGGAAATGCAGGTATTGTTCCTTCTCCAGGCCATCGAAATGCAAGGAAAGCACACCGTTATACGAGCTCTCCAGGGTCGGGTCGAGGAAGGTACGCAACTCGATAGTTCCGGTACTTCCCGCAGTGTCCGGAATTATTCCCGGAATCAGCAGGTCGGTACCTGTCCAAGTAAAGAAACTTCCCGGCGTCAGGGTCAGGGTTCCATAATTCTCGCTTATGAAGGATGGTCCCGACTGGTACAGGGTATCATAGAGGGTGGCCCGACGTTCAGTTTCCTGGGCAATGTAGTCCTTCGCATCCGCCGGCAGGGCGACGAAAACGTAGGATTTCTGGGCACCGTTGGCGTCGTTGTACTGGACGCCCAGGACCGACGGGGACCGTAGGGTGGCCTGCACCGTGGTACCGTCGAAGCGCCAGACCCCGTCCCTCAGCCTCACCATCCCCGTATAGGGCTGTTCGAAGGAAAGGCCGGGAAGGGTGATGCGTACCAGACCCGTATCCTGTCCGGGGTAGAAACCATATTTATCGGAGAAGCTTTCCAGTTCGATGCGACGGTTATTGACCATGTCCTTATAGGCTTCCGGGTACCAGGCTTTGGACAGCATCGTTTCCAGTTTCACGTCGGGTTCGACCTTTTTGGCCAGATCAACCTGGGCGGGCGCACCGTCGGCAGCGTCAAAAAGCTTGAGCCTGTAGGAAAAGCAATACCCACGCTCGCCGTCGTCGGTGAGCACGAGATACCAGTCGCCGGGCAGGGGAGTCTCTCCGCTCATGGCCGGATTTCCCTTAGCTTTCTCAAGGACTTTGACAATCTGCCCCAGTTTGAGACGATAGACCCGCCTGGCGCTGTTGTCGGGCTCGGAGCGCAGAGGGAGCCCGTCTTGGATGGCTTCGGCATAGGTAGTAGCCAAGGCGGCGAAATCTTCCGCCAGGGCCATGGCTTTTTTTTGATTCCCCGCAAGGTCCAGCTTCCAGAGGGGCAATTCAACTTTATCCTTGGTTCCCGGAACCCCCACGACCCAGACCTTGTCGATATTGGAGCGTATATAGACGGGCAACACAGTCCCGGACGGGATGGGAGGCTCGTCCACGGACCATAGAAGCACCCCGTAGCCCAGAAGACGGGTACAGGAACTTAGGGATGTGATCAACGCAAAAAGCATGAACAGGCGGAAGTACCGGCGGGTTTGCAAAGGCAAGGCGCGTGATGGGGAATATTGATCCTTGGTGGGTGATTGCATGCCGCTCCTCCTCCGTAGGGGAACAATAGCATAAAGCTCGAAGCGTCGCAAACGCTTGGGGCTATCAATCCCCGTCATGTTTCCGGACAGGCGACAATTCCTGTTCCAGCAGGCGCCCCGTCCAGAAGCAGAGAAGGAACCTGAAACATTCGTATCCGCACAGGTCCTCATCAAGTGCGGCTTCGGCCAGCAAGGGTTCCACTACCGAGGTGCGGTGCCGGGGCAGGTCATAAATCCAGCGGGCTATACCGGCTCCGTCGGTCCTTTCCAGGAAATTTCCCACCGCGAGCTTGAGGGCTTCGGGACTGGAAAGTTCAGGGACCGCGTGGGCAACGCTACGTCTTTTTTTACGGCGGGCAAGTTCCCTCACGGCGCCGGGGTGCTTTTCGAGGATGGCGTCGATCTCGTCCATCACCAGTTCCGTGCCCAGGGCAGGAGTCTGAAGCCAACGGACGTAGGGGAGGTAAAAGCGGTCCAGGATTCCCAGTATGCCCGACATGGCCAGCACTGTCTCGTCGCGCAGGAAGGGCGGCGGTGCTACCCGCCGCAACAAGTCCAGGAGAGTCGCAAGGGATTCGCTCTTGCCGAACAGTTCCAGCGCGGAAACACCCATTATCAGGAGTCGCGGGTTGGACGCAGCCGCAACGCGGGCTTCCACGGCCCCCAGGCTTTTTTCGTCCCCAAGTCGGGCAAGGGCGACCATGGCCTCCCCCGCAAGCAGGTAGTCATCGGAATCCAGAGCCCGGCGAAGGAGTCCGAGGGAACGCAAAGAACCCCTTTTGCCAAGGATGCGGGCCGAGATATAGGCGGTGGTGTAGGGGCTCTGCTCCGCATCGGCGAGCAGGGTAGTTTCAGCCTCGGGACTCAGTTCGGGGAGTACCTCGAGGGCCCTTAGAGCCTCGATGCGAATGGCCAGACGGGGAGAACGTACCCTATCCAGCAGTTCGCCCGCACCGACGTAGGAATGGGAGTCGTGGAGCGCTTCCAGAAGCGCGGCTTCCTCTGTCGGTCCCCGGGTATTATCCAGCCTGTTCAGAAGGGTTATGGCGCGCAGGTCGCGGAAAGAAAAAATGACGCCCAAGGCTCCCAGAAGAGAAAAGGCACCGAGCCGTTTCAGACTCTTTTGCAGAAGGAGGGCCAAGAGTATGACCAGCAAGAGGAAACCAAAAAAGGCACGGTAGGCAAGCATGGGAGGTAGCCCCGATACTTCCATGAAATCCAGTGCGATGCCTCCCAGCAGGGAACCACTGGCCCCCGCCAGACCAAAGAAAAAGTAATACAGTATGCCCAGGTCCAGCATGTCCCGAGTCTCGACCAGGCCAAAGAAATAGTTCTGGGCTATGCCTTCCGCTCCGGCAAAGCCGAAGTTCAGTGAAAAAATAAAAGCACCCAAAAAAATCATGGTATATGCCGGAGACACGAATTGGGGGGAAATAAGGGCCGGAACCAGGCTGAGCGCGGAAACGGCGGTGTAGACGATGTACAGGGGTTTTGCCCCTACCCTATCCACGAGCAGGCGGGTAGCCAGTCCCATCACAAGTGCTCCAAGCCCCCCGAATACGGCGTAGAGGGTGATGGTCCCGTCGCCTTGGGCGTACACCTCGCGGCAATATACGGCTGCAAAAGCCCGCGAGGTAGAGGAGACAAAGCTTACCAAAAAAAGGACCAACATGAAGCGGCGGAACGGGGCTCCGGAAAAAGCCCTTGCGCTGGTCTTGAAAAAATCGGGATGCCCCTCTTCCGAACCGGCGTCAGGTTCCGGCAACTTGAAAATGAAAAAACTCCCCAGGATGCCCACGACGATGCCCACCGTCATCAGGATGCCGTAAATCCCCAAGGGAGGCTTCCGGCCGAGCAGCAGGGCCAAGGCCAGGCTCACCACCATATTGATTGCGCTGTTGGTTATCTGAACTTGGGTAAGGTAGCCTCCGCGCTTGGATCCTGTTGCAAGTTGGTTCAGTACAGGGTTGTTGCCTATGAGCCCGACTCCCCGACTGGCATGGAAGGAAAATACGGCAAAAAGCATGAGACCCAACGCGATATCCACCTTGCCCCGGACGGCAAAGAAAGGCGCGGGCAGGAGAGGGATCATGACGCTGTACCGGCACATCCAGGCTGCGCCAAATACCTTGATGATGGAAAATTTTCGTATAAGCCGTTTCCCCACTGGCATGAAAAAGAAGGCCATGAAAGTAAAGGATGAAAGCAGGCCGACTACGGTGGGAGAAGCGCCCAGCCTGAGTGCGTACAGGGTTATGATATTGCCGCTCAGCAGGGAGAAACTGAAAGCGTTCGACGCGTTGAAGAGGCTATAGACTTGACGGGCTTTTCTGAGTTTCCAGGGCGAAAGGATCTTTTCCATGGGGCTTTAATAGTAAACTACAGGGGGCATGACGGCAAGCAGGTTTGATACACGGTTTGACTGGCTAAAACCTTAGCCAAAATGCCTGCGCACCAACTGGACAAAATCCTGTATATGTCGGGGTGTTCCCCCACAGGTCCTGATGTCCTTCAGGATAAGCTCGGTACTGTTGTCCCGCGTGGTTTTGGCAACACCTTTCAGGAACGTATCCATCTCCTCCATCTCAAAACCCATACAGAGTATGGGATTGGGTTTCCACGAGAGTATGGCACGACGGCCTATTTTTTGTGCCGCCAAGGGGATGTCCGACCAGGGACTTACGCTGAGGCGGCGGATACGGGGGATTTCCCTGAAAATGGCGTCGTACTTCAAGTCCAATGGTTCACAGCAGCCGTAACAGGCGTACCCGAATTTATTCAGGCCACGCTTTTGGTATGCAAGGGCAAATTCCTCGAACATGGGGGTGGACACGCTGCTGAATTCCTGCGAATCGGCGAAGCCCCAAAGATCGGAAACCTTTAATTTGGCGGGATCGAGGCGACTATTAGTGTACCCGAGCCCGCCGGAACCGGTGTAGACGTTGGTATGGTTGTCGAAAAGCAGCCCCCGCGCCTCGAGTCGGTCCAGAAACCGGGCCTTGCTTGCGGACATGTGGTCCATTATGCGGTGCAGCAGGTCCGGATTGTCACACAAGTCCAGCATTAGGTCAGTGAGTCCCCGTAAATGTACAAGGTCGATGATCAGGCTCTGGACCAGGGCTCCGTAGGGGATGACGAAACGTGTTTCCAGTATCCCGTCCAGGGCAGACCCGTATTTTTCCACCAGACGCCCCGTGGCTCCCAAGTCGGGAATGAAATCGACCTCGTGGTTCAGCAGTTTTTCTATGTTCGCCGGATCTGACAGGTAATTGTCCAGATGGTAGGCACCCTTCCCCACTCCCTTTGCGGAGATGTCAATTCCCCAAGCAGTTTTCTGGTTCGCATCGCCGTACAGGTAGCCCGTGTACTCACCCTTCATATCAAAAAAAAGGAAGGGCTCGTAGACGAAGTCGTCCTTGAAATTCCCATGCTGGTAGACCAGCTGGCGCAGCTTCCGTTCCAGCACCCGCAGATCCGGGTCCTCCGTATGGAGCTCTCCCTCCGGGACCAACTCGAGCCAGCCCCCGTCCTCGTCGATGCACACCCAGAGTGGCGGGATCCCGCCTGTTTTCAGCTCGTTGTGGTCCGCCCAAAGGTGCCGCTTGGTGGCGTTCTCCGGCAGCTCTGCAATTTCCCGCACCCGCAGCGCCAAATCCCTGATTACCAGCTCTTGCTTCACGTGTGTCATTCGATCGATTGTAACATATACTCGATTAAATTCAAGCCGCCCGAAAGTGGATGTTTCGAATTCCATTCCGGGTGGACAGGGTCTGCCCTCCTAAACGGAACCCCTTCAGCGAAGGCAGGACGGGCTAGCCTCCATCTTCGCGATAGCGTCCTCCAGGATGCCCAGATCCCAGGCCAGATCCAAGGCGGTGTACCGGTTACGTATCATCTGGGCCTTGCGGGCGGTCTCGATCGCCTCGGTTCTGGTCAAACCTATTTCTTCAGCCCGGACAGGACAGCCGGAGCGCAGCAGCATAGCCCGCATCTCCGAATAGGGCATCAGTTGGTCCTGTACAGCCTTCCGCAAGCTGGTCCACTCCGAACGCAAGCTTTCGGCAAGGGCGTCCATGGCTTTCTGGTCCAGCAGTTTCTCCGCTGAGGTGGCAGCAATGTCGTCTACGGCGGGAAGCCCGGCGAAGGCGGCGCGTACTTCCAAGTCCCGTGCGGCCGCAGTGGGAACCTGGATTCGGCGGGGCGCGGGCGGTTCCACGGAAGCGAAAAGGGTCTCGGTCAGGGCAGTAGCCAGCAGGGTGCCAATGGCGACCTTGTGGCCGTGGGTCACCGGAACGCCGTCCATGGAAAGGTCACGCATCTCCCAGACATGGCTGAACAGGTGCTCGCAACCTGAAACCGGCCGCGAGCTGTGAAGGTGCTGCATGGAAAAACCCGTCAGCGCCAAGGCTTCGAACAACACGCCGACGGCCTCCGGGTCACCCTTGCTCGCGCTTTCGGACTGGCTCAGGACTTCCCTCAGCCTGTTTTGGGTCATGGCCCAGGCGAAGGGATCGATGGGTTCCCAGCCGCTGGCCCCTCCCCGTCCGGCGGCTTCCGCTATGAGCCAGTCGGAACCGGCGACGATCTTGCTGGCCAGATCCCCGAAGCCCGAGGACGACAAATAGGCGGGAGCCGCCGCGAGGAGGTCAGAATCGGCTACCACCACCTTGGGAGCGGGGCAGGTAAAGGTCTTCTTGAAGCCGTTGCCCAATAGCGCGGCACCGTACGACGTATATCCGTCCACGGAAGCAGCGGTGGGAATGCAGAGGTAGGGGGAACCGAATTCGGAAGCCGCGCGCTTCACCAGATCGTTGATGGTACCCGCCCCTATGGAGACGGGAACCAGCGGAGCCATTGTCTGTTTCCGCAGTGCGGCAACGATTTCGGCCACATGGACCATATCACCGTGCAGGACCGGCAGCGCCGGGAAAACAAAAGGTTCCGTCGTCGGGATCCCGGCGCCTCTTAATAGTTCCATCACCCTGGTTCCAGCGGCCCGCATCGTGTTGCCGTCCGCGACAACGAAGGCCGCAGCCCCGGGAAAGGCTTCCGTAAAAAGGGCTGGCACCTGGGAAAGGGCTCCAGGGGCGACGATGAAACGTTCGGTGTCGGTGGCCGCGGCCAGACATTCGGTCAGGCTCGGTGTTGCTCGTGTTTCCATACCCCATGTTACCCCAACTCGCGCGCTCTGTCACGAAGCTCCTTATTGCCACAGGACCTGCCATGAAGCGAAGCGGCCTGCAGTGAAATAACCCGAGTCTTGCGCAAGCCCTTGGGCGCGTGTATTATTTACATACTGTAAGTAATGCGCCACTGCAAGGGTGTGCGCAAAGGAGCGGCGACATGCAGCTGGTTACCCGTGAAGGCGGCTTTACCATCAAACGGGAGGGGACAGAGCTCCTGCACCAAGATGCGGACCGGCCGTTCCTTTTCGCCGGTCGAGGTGACCCGACCATCGCCATGTACCGGGGTAATTTTTCCATCACGGACCGCTTGGTGGAACGTGCAGGGCTTACTTCCTGCGCGCTGATCCGGAGCGGGTTTAATGGCGACGGGGACGGGGAAGGGGATGGGGAGCAGGGTCCGAATTTCGCGCAGTTCAGGCTATCAAGTCCCGGCGGTGCCCTGTCAGTGACCGTTTCCATACGGGAGGAAGCGGACGGCGTCCTACGTGTGGGTTTCGAATGGGATACGCCCGCTTGCGACCGTTTCTGGATTCGGCTTCCTGCGACTGCCGGTGAGGGAGTCTATGGTTGTGGCGAACAGTTTTCGTACTTCAACCTTCGAGGCAGGAACTTTCCGCTGTGGACCCAGGAACAGGGGGTCGGACGGAACAAGGCCACCGAGATCACTTTCAAGGCAGACACCCTCGACCGGGCTGGCGGGGACTACCACACAACCTTCTTTCCCCTACCCGCCTTCGTCACCAGCCGCCGGATACTCTATGGACTTGACTCATCGGCTTATATGGATTTCCGCTTCGATCGTGCCGACTTCCACGAGCTCGAAGTCTGGGAGGCCCCGAAAACCCTGATCATTGCGACGGCGCCCTCCCTGCGCGAATTGGCCGCAACGGGCGCACGGCTTCTGGGCAACCAAGGGAAGATTCCAGCTTGGTCCACAGAAGGCGTCATCCTGGGCATTCAGGGGGGGACCGATACCTGCCTGCACAAGCTCGACCGCATGGAAAGGGCGGGGGTGCCGGTTTCCGGCATTTGGGCACAGGATTGGCAAGGCAAACGCATAACAAGCTTCGGTAAACGCCTGATGTGGAATTGGCAATGGGATCCGGTCCTATATCCGGGGCTGGACACGGCCATCCCCCGCCTGCGCGCCAGGGGCGTCCGCTTTTTGGGCTACATCAACCCCTACGTCGCGGTGGAGGGCAACCTTTTTGCCGAGACAAGCCACCGTGGCTACCTTGCCAAAAACGTTGGAGGTTCCGACTACCTGGTGGACTTTGGCGAGTTCGACGCGGGTATCGTGGATTTCACCAATCCGGAAGCTGCCGCCTGGTACCAGGAGGTCATCCGGACCAACCTGATCGGCTTCGGTCTCTCCGGCTGGATGGCCGATTTCGGCGAATACCTGCCCCACGACGTCGTCCTGCACGACGGCACGGACCCGATGCTGGCCCACAATCGCTGGCCTGCGGAATGGGCGCGCATCAACCAGCAAGCGGTACGCATAGCGGGAAAGACAGACGAGATACTCTGGTTCATGCGCGCCGGTTTTTCCGGCAGCCCCGTCGCCTGCCCGCTTTTCTGGGCCGGCGACCAGAACGTCGATTGGAGCAAGGACGACGGATTGGCCTCGGTCATTCCGGCAGCCCTGTCCCTGGCGGCCACCGGTTCGGGCATCCACCATTCCGACACAGGCGGCTACACGACCCTGTACGGCATGAAGCGGACCAAGGAACTCCTTTTGCGCTGGGCCGAGCTTTCCGCCTTTACCCCGGTAATGCGTACCCACGAGGGCAACCGTCCCGACGACAACGTCCAGTTCGACCACGACGACGACACCATCACCCGCTTCGGCCGTTCGGTCAGACTGCATTCAGCTCTGTCCCCCTATCTGCGGGAAGCCGTCGCCGAATACGCTTCCACCGGCATCGCCGTCCAACGACCGCTATTTTTCCACTACGAAGGTGATGCCGAGGCCCGCGATCGTCAGGATGAGTTCCTCCTTGGCCGCGACCTGCTGGTGGCACCGGTACTCGAGGAAGGCGCCACCGACCGCCGCCTCTACTTGCCCGACGACGAATGGGTCCACCTGTGGAGCGGCAGGCGCTACGGAAAAGGCGAGGCAGTCGTTGCGGCACCGCTGGGCGAACCGCCAGCCTTCGTACGCGCGCTCTCGCCCCGATTCGCGGAACTGATGGCGGTGCGGGATCGTTCGTAGGAGCACTCCAATTTTCAGGGGCAGCTAGATTCAGGCATCAAGGCGTCATTTGTATTAGAATTGATGTTGAAGGAGACATACCATGCGCCGTACCAAAATTGCACTGGTTGCCCTGCTCCTTTTTTGCCTTCCCGTCTTTGGTATCTCGGCTGACACAAGCGATAGCCCGCCTCCCGACTGGATCCTCTACCTTGAGGCAGTGGAACTGCTTGCCGACGGACAGGAACCCGCAGCAGCCGATCTGTTCCGCGAATTTATGGAAAAATATTCCGACTCGTACCTGGCTGACCGGGCGAGCGCTTATCTGGAACGCATTGAAGGCAAGCTCGACCGTTCCGGCATCGTCGGCTTCTACTTGGGAACCATGGCCACCACCACCTTTGCGGCGTTTTCCATACCAGAAATGATCGGGGTGGATGCCGGACCGGTAGGTGCGGGACTATACGGCCTTGCCGGTGTGGGTGGCGGGTTCGCCTCGGCCTGGTTTCTCTCGAAGGATCGGGACTGGTCGGCCGGCCAGGAGTTGTGGACCGAACTTACCCAAATCGCTGTAATGGCCAATACGACCCTGGCCTCCACCGAATGGCTGGACGATTTCATCACCCAGCCTGAATACCTGCTCCGTGCGAATCTCGCGGTGGCAAATGTCTCTGCCCTGGGATCGCGGGCGGCGGCGTATCTTATGGTTAGGGACGGGAAATATGCGGCGGACCGCCCCATTTTTGCCGCCAGCGCCTACGCTTGGGCGCACCTCTATTCGCTCAGTACGACAACCGGTCTGTTACAGCTCGATTCTTCCAGCGCAATCGTTGCTGTCCAGATACTCGTGCCTGATGCAGCGTTGCTTGCGGCGGCGTATGGGTGGGATGAGTTGGGTTGGTCGGCGTCCAGGACGGGATTGGTCAACGTGGGTGGTATCGGCGGCGTTCTGGTCGGTTCCTTCCTTGTGCTCATGGTAGACGGCCTCTTTCCCGAAATGGACGAGCGGGTGAACGCGGCGCTGGTCATGGCATCGGCTGCAACCGGAAAAGTGCTGGCCGCACACCTGACCAGGAATTTCGATGCCCGCCAGCGGAGGGACAAGGTCCTTTCGAACCTGTCCATCCTGCCCGCCATTGATTCGAGGGGCGGAATGGGTGCGACAGTCAGGCTGGCCTACTGATCAAGTCCCGAACCGTACCATCCCCCTATTTTACCACCGTCCAGCCCTGGATTTTTGCGTACAGCTCGAAGGGTTTCACGAAGTCGCCGTACACCACCGATGCGTGGTGGGCGATGCCGTTGCGGACGACCACGTCCAGGACGTCGCCTACCGGACGGTCGAAAACGGCTTTGAGGTAGGTTCCCTTGAGTTTCTTTTCCATGGGGACGGCGGTCGCCCGGTCCAAAAACAGCCGGAAACGTCCGTCACAGGAATCCAGCCGGAGGATGGAGACCGGGCCGGATTTGAGGACGAAGTCCGCGGTGACTCCCTTGCCGCCTGCGAAATAGGTATCCAGCGAGCGCACACAGGAACCGTCCCAGAGGTTGCAGGGGGCGACGCCGCAATGCCAGAAAAGGGCGCAGTCCTCCTCGAAATCCACCTGCGAAAAATCGAAAAGGAAGGGAGTCTCCGCGCCGACCGCGCGGTGGGCCAGCATGGAGAGGGCACCTTCGATGTCGCCCTCGCAGGCCAGGATGCGCCGCTCCGACTGAAGCAGGCTCATGGCCGCGCAAGGGCTGATGCCGAAGGTGCCGGCAAACTCGGGCCAACAGCGTATGGCCAGCGCGTCCAGCTTGTTGTCGTCCAGGAACCCTTCCATCCGAGCGGAGAGGGTCGCAACCTTGTCCAGCTGGTCGGCGGAAATACCCGATACGTCGAAAACACCCTTCAGCTGGTCGCGCCTGCGGGAAACCTCGGACTCGCTCACAGGGCGCCCGAAAAGGTCCGCCAACTCGTAGTGGTCCACGAGCACGCCCAGTTCCCGGTACAGGGCGAGGTCGGCGGTGCCCAGATTGAAGAAGCCGTGGGCGCGGTAGCCAGCGATACCCACATGGGCGGACGATAGGGTCTTGCGTACCCTGATGGCGTCTACCCAGTCCGCATCGATGTCGGGCCGCACGATGACGTGGTAGTTCCGTATGCCCGATTTGTACAGGTTGGAGGCGTTCAGATTGACGCCGCACACCGAGTTGAGCCGAATCTTCCCGCCATCGTAGGGCAGCTCGGGCAGGCCCCAGAGCAGTATGGGTTTTCCGGTTTCCTTGGCGATCTCCAGCGCGAGGTGTCCCAGATGGAAGGTGCCGGAAATGATCGCCACCGCGTCCACCCTCCCTGCGGCCAATTGGGCTGCGGCCTTGCGGGCGTCCTCAAGCTCGATCACCAATTCTTCGGGACCGACAAGCTCGACGTTTTCCAGGGCTGCCAGTTCCTTCCGGATACCAGTCCAGATGTCTCCTGCCGCCTTCCAGTCGAAGGTTTTGCGGGCGAGGCAAACCACGCCCAGGGTGATGCGTTGTTTCATGTTGTGTCCCTATCCTTATTCCTATCCTTTTACGGCTCCGGCCGTCAGGCCCGAGATGATCTTGTCATGGAGGAAGGCGTATACGGCGACGCTCGGAACGATCGATAGCACGATCGCCGCGAACATGCCGGTATAGTCGGTGACGAATTGGCTGGTAAAGAAGCGTATGCCCAGCTGTATGGTCCGGGAGGAAACGCTGGAGGTCAGGAGCATGGCCATGACGAATTCGTTCCAGGCGTAGATGAAGCAAAACGTCCCCGCGGTCACCAGACCGGACCGGGAAAGGGGCAGCACTACTTTGGTAAAGCGCTGAACAAAACCACAACCGTCAATGATGGCCGCCTCCTCCAGCTCCTTGGGTATGGACCCCATGAAGGAGGAGATGAGGAAGATGGAGACCGGAATATTGATGGCTGCGTACACCAAGACCAGCGCCAACAATCCGTCGTACAGGCCGGTTGCCGTCACGAGGACGAAATAGGGAACCATGAAGCTGATTATGGGCACCAGTATTCCCGCAGTAAGCATGGTAAAGACGAATTCGCGCCTCTTGAAGATTTCCCGGGCCAGTACGAAGGAAGCCAGGGAGCACACGGCCAGATTCAGTGCGACCGCGCTGAAGGCCACCACAACGGAGTTGAGGAAAAGCCGGGGAAGATCGGCCATCGCGACGGCGTTTACGTAGTTTTCGAGGGTGGGAGCCTTGGGCAGGGCAAAGGGGGAAACCTGCATTTCCAGGTTGGTCTTGAAGGAGTTGGACAGGAGCCAAAGCAGTGGAAGCAGGGCGACTGCCAGAAAGAAAGCGAGCAGGAGCCATTTGGTTATCGTGAGGACTACGTGCAGGGCGGGTTTCAATGCATCCACGACGCGCTCCTCAACTTGCCTGTTCCGACATGGGATCGTTCCGGCCGAATACCCGGCGCAGGAGGACGATGACAACTGTACCGAAGCCTATCAGCAACATGCCCGCCGCACTCGCCTCGCCGTAACGCAGGGCGTCCATCTTGAGGAAGAGGGTGATGCCCATGGTACTGGTCGCGTAGGCAGGTCCGCCGCCGGTCATCAGGAAACTCGCCTCGAAATGGCGCATGCCGAATGCCATCGCGAGGGTGGCGCTCGTCACCAGGGTGGCCCGGATCATGGGAAGGGTAATGCTGAAATCCTGCTGCAGTGCAGTAGCTCCATCCATTTCGGCGGCCTCGTACAATTCAAGGGGAATGTTCATCGCCGCGGCCAGGATGATGATCATGAAATAGCCGATATAGAGCACCGCCTGGGCCATCACGGCGACAAGGGCCGTGGAAGGGTCGCCAAGCCAGTTGTGCGCCGTCCCGCCTGCCAGCTTGATCAGGGCGTTGATCGCCCCGTACTGCGGGTTGTACATGACCACCCACACCATGGCCAGCGCGACGCCGGAAACCACGTTCGGCAGATAATACAGCGTACGCAACAACTGCCAGCCCCTAGGCTTGCGCACCAGGATGAGCGCGACGAGGGTGGCCAGCGGCACCTGGACAAAGCCCTGCGCCAGGGCCCACAACGCGTTGTTGCGGATGGAAAGCTGGAAGGTCGGGTCACTCAGAAGCTTTATATAGTTGGTAAGGCCGTAAAAACTGGTGGCGCCCAGTCCCTTCCATCTGAGCAGGCTGGTCCAGGCCGTGAACACCAGGGGATACAGGAAAAAGGCGCAGAAAAGCACCAGCACCGGTGCCAAGAAGATAGCGATCATGACGGGCTTGTTTTTTGCGTGTCCTCTCATGCTACCCTACCTTTATGTTTCGGATGCCGGATATCGGATGTACCTTTGATATTTTCTGAACAGGGCGGCTTACGGAGGAGCGTGCGCTTCTCCGTAAGCCGCGGTATCGGGCGTGAAAACTCAGCGGTCTATTTTGCGTTCCACAGCTGCGCAGAACTGTTCGGGGGTTATCTTTCCCAGCACCATGGCGCCCAGCTGCTGGCCGAATTCGAGGGTGGCTTCCGCACCCAGCGCGGCTTCAAGGTCGGTGGCTGTCTTCTTGGCGGAGGCGGCCAGGTCGTAGAACTGCTTCTGCAGCGGATCGAGGGGCACATAGCCCGCGTTTACAGCGAACATGGCGCCCGAAGTGGCCGCGAGCTTGCGGATATTTTCCTCATCCGTCAGGTACTTGAGGAAGCTTATAATGGCAGCGCGGCGGGCGGGATCGTTGGTCTCGCCGGCGGCGATATTGGCCTGAAGGCGGCTGATGACGATTCCCTTGTTGGGGCCGGGAGCCGGCGGAAGGGCAATTACTATGGTATTGAAGAAGGGAGTTGCCCGCAGGTCGGCGCGTCCGGCGTACCAGGGACCGTTGGAGAAGAGCGCGGTGCGTCCCGCGAGGAAATGTCCGCCGGAGACTCCAGCACCGGCACCCACGGCGTCAGGGGTGGTATAGCTTTCGAAGATGCGCTTCATCAGCTTGGCGGATTCCACGAAGGCCTTGTCGGTAAAGGGCTTGTCCCAGACGTCGGGTCCGCCGTAGGAGGCAGCGAAGTTCGAGAACCAGATCATGCTGGTCCAGGCGTTGGTGTCGCCGGTCATCTGGCTCATGGGATATGCGCCGGAGGCCTTGATCTTGTCCATGGCGGTCCAGAATTCGTTCATCGAACCCGGAATGCTCGTCACGCCTGCTTTCTTGAGGAGGTCCGTATTGTACCAGATGGGCAATACCGCGGTCTCGAAGGGCAGGGTCTTGAGTTTCCTGGCGATGGTGGACTGGGCGACGGCGCCCTGGTCGAAGCTGGCCAGCCAGTCGCCGGTAAGATCCTTCGAGAAGTCCATGAGCAGCTTGGAATTATAGAATTCCTTGGTTGTCGCGTTCAGCTTTACCGTGAAGATGTCCCCGGGGCTTTGGCCCGCAACCAGGGTGGTGCGCATCTTCTGCTCGAATGCGTTGTAGTCCGGCTGGGGTTCGATTTCGACGCGGACCTTGCCGGCGTTCATCTTGTTGAAGGCTTCGACGATCTCGGTTATGGCCGGGGCCTTGGAGTCCTTGCCTACCCAGATGCAGGGCCATTTCAGAACGATTTCCTTTCCGGAAGACTGGGCAAAAAGCGCCGCCGGAAGCACGAGAGCCAGAGCGAAAAGAATGATGATCAACTTTTTCATCGCACCCTCCATGATTTACTTACACTAAGTAAGTAAATCATGACAAGATGTATCTGTCAATGAAAATGACAACCCAAGGTGTACAGGGCTATTCCAGATACCTGTCGAAAACCAGGTCGGCGGCACCGCGACCTGCTGCAGCGGGGTCGTACTGGTCGGCGAGGAAAGCCACCTTGCCGCCGTCCGCGCGTAACAGGTCGGTACAGGCCCGCTGCATGTGCTCGCGCAGGATGCCTGCATAGGCGGCGGACCGGCTTACCACCAGGAATGCGTCGGGTGAAAACAGCTGGTATAGGTTGCGGATCCCTCGTTCGAATACTTCCAAAGCAGGAGTCATTGCCGTCTCGACCCTTTCACGGGAACCCTTGATCGCCTCCTCCAGATCGTCGAATGAGCGGAGACCGAAAGCGGTACCCAGGTCGGCGACGACGGCATCTTCGGATATCCAGGTTTCAAGGCAGCCGTTTCCTCCGCAGGAACAGGGCCTGTCGTCGCAGGCTATGGACATGTGGCCTATTTCCATCGCCGACCGGCCGCGGGCGGTAAAAAGGCGTCCCCGGTCTATGAAAGCGCCGCCGACACCGGACCGGATCAGTATGGTAAGCAGGCTGTCCACGTCCTTGGCCCTTCCGTATCGGCGCTCGCTCAAAGCTATAAGTGCGCAATTGTTCTGCAGGTACACCGGGAGCCCGAAATGGACGGCCAGCTTTTCCGAAAGCGGAAAGGCTTCCATTCCCGTAATGCGCGGGTATGAGATGACGGTGCCTTTTTCCATATCCACCCGTCCGGGCGCCCCCACCCCTATGCCCAAGATGCGCGGAATCGCCACACCGGAGGTGCGGATGGCCCTCTCCACCATGGCTATCAGGACAGCGACGGCCTTATCGGCACTTACCGATTTTTCAAACAGGGTGAGGTCCGTATGCAGGGTATTGCCGCAAAAATCGGCGATGGAAACCGCTGCCGAACCCGACCAGAAGTCTACGCCTACCGCATAAAAGGATGCGGAATTGATGGAATAGAGGGAAGGCTTGCGGCCCTTCCGATCCTCCATATCCACCTTCGATGAGGAAAGCACTATGATACCCTTGCGCTCCAGCTCGGTGAATATGCGGAACACCGAGGGTGCCTTGAGTCCCGTGGCTAGCACGGTTTCGGATTGGGAGAGCGATATGCGGTCGCGGATGAGTCGCAGGATGATCTTTTCGTTCCGCTCGCGGATATCCGTGCTGCGCAGGGGTTTGTTCTGCATGGAAACCCCAGTATACCCCGAAACCGGTAATACGTCTTTACAAACGGTCCCACCCATGATACTGGTATAATACTTTCTTTCGGAAAGTAAATACAAGTCAACAAGCAGGGACCGGGCCACCTTAAAGACCAGGCCAATGGAAGGAAAGAACATGGAAGGAAAGATGAGGATTGCCATCGCGTCGGATTTGTCGGGTTTCCCTCTCAAACAAGCCGTAGTCGCCTTCCTGAAGGAACGGGACGATGTGGAGCTTACCGATTTCGGCATCGAAAGCGAGGACGCGCCGCAGCCCTATTTCATCCAGGCACCCAAGGTGGCGGAGGCTATCCGGCGGGGCGAGGCCGAAAAGGGCATCCTGATCTGCGGAACGGGCCAGGGCATGGCCATAGTGGCCAACAAGCACAAGGGTATCTATGCCTGTGTGGTGGACGATATTTTTTCCGGCGAGCGCGCCAAGATCGTCAACAACGCGAACGTTATCACCATGGGCGGCTGGATTACCGCCCCCTTCCTGGGCTGCCGCATCGTGGAAGCCTGGCTGGCCATGGCCTTTACCCAAAAAATGGAATTCAAGAAGGATTTCCTTACCAACGCGTTCAACAAGGTAATGGAGCTGGAAGAACGGACGATGAAACCATGATTGAACCCCTGGCCTCCCCAACCCGCGTGGTCGAAGCCGGAGATTTTACCGCTGATCTGTTGGAACGTATAGTGCTGTACCTTAGCGGAAGCACCGATGCCGGGGTGATGGCCATAACCGATCCCCGCCCCTTCCCTGTGCGGGACGCAGCCTTGACGGAGCTGGGGGGACGCCGAGAAGTGGCCGGACATCGAAAGCTGACCATGCTGAACCAGGTCGTCCCGGACCCTAAAACAGCGGACATAGACGCCATGGCGGAACGGGCCCGGGCGGAAAAACCTGGGATCATCCTGGGTATCGGCGGAGGTTCCACACTGGATTCGGCAAAGGCCGTGGCCATGCTGACCGCGAACGAAGGGCTCCTGGATGAATACTTGGGACCGAATCCCGCCCGTACGATCAAATCAAAAGGCCCCCTGCTCGTATTGATTCCCACCACGGCGGGAACCGGCTCCGAGGTGACCCGCTTCGGCGTATATACCGCCCGGACAGGCCGCAAGTATACCCTCGCTTCTCCCCTGCTCCGCTCGGACGCCGCCGTGCTCTGCGCCACCCTGGTCGCCGACCTGCCCCAAGCCCTGGTGGCCTCCGCCGGGTTCGACGCCCTCACCCATGCCCTGGAAACCCTCTGGAACAGGAACGCCACACCCCTCTCGGACGCCCTGGCCGAGGAAGCCGCGGTCGCCGTGCTGGAAACCCTGCTGCCTGCCTGGGAGGAAGCCGGATGCCGCACCGACGACACGAAACGAAGCGCTCCAGCCCGTGCTGCCCTCCTCGCAGCGGCCAACAAGGCCGGAATAGCCTTCGACAAAACCGGAACCGCGGCCATCCACGCCCTATCCTTCATACTCTCCGAGGAATGGCACCTGCCCCACGGTTCGGCCTGCGCCTTTTTTACGGACACGGTCTACGGGCTCAATTCACGGCATCCCGTCGTAGCCGCAAAACTCGCCCGGATCATGCACCGCCTTGGGCAAACCACGGGTGTTTCTGCAGCCTCCACCACTGCGGAGGCGGCGGACCAGCTGGGCAAGACCATCGGTACCTTGCGGGAGAGGATCGGCCTGGCGAACGTATTTTCAGATTTGGACCAAGCCTCTCCGGGGGGCGAGCCCCATGGAAAGGCCGCACCGGACCGTGATGCAACCTTTCGGCGCTTCGGGTCGGCCCTAACCGATCCCAAGATGGCTAACAACCTCGTTCCGGTGGGACAGGCCGAGCTTACGGCTTTGATCGGACCGAAACTGGCATGACCCTCCTCCAAATCCTCCTGGTGGGGACGACGGTCTTCGCGACCCATGCCATAGAAGCGGTTACCGGTTTCGGGTGCACCGTACTCGCCCTGCCCTTCGTGACCGGCATACTCGGCATGAAGGCCGGGGTGCCGCTTCTTGCCGTTCTGGCCTGGGTACTCGCGTTGTATATAGCCGTCTCCAAGTGGAGGTCCATCGACTTCCGCCAGTTCGCGATAATTATTTTTTTTGTTGGCCTGGGCATGCCCGCAGGCATGTACGCCTTCCGCGCGCTCGATCCGGGGCTGCTTAAGAAGCTGCTCGCAGTCTTCATCGTTTTCAGTTCCTCGTGGCGGCTCTTCCGGGGCTCCAGACAAGGGAACGACCCCGCGTGCCCCGCCGCCACGGTGAAACCCCTGCCGCGCTGGCTTTCGTTTCCCCTGCTCGTGGTGGGCGGCATGGTACATGGAGCATTCGCCTCCGGTGGGCCGCTGGTGGTCCTGTACGCCGCGGCGGCCCTCTCCGACAAGGGCCGTTTCCGCGCGACTTTGTGCCTTCTCTGGGCCAGCCTGAACACGGTCCTCATCATCGGCTATTTCCGTTCCGGTACGTTGACCCTGGAGTTTGGCAAGGGTCTGGCCGCCATGGCACCCTTTCTCATCGCCGGTATCGTCGCAGGCGAGAAGCTCCACGACCGCATGAACCCCCTGATCTTTGACCGCGTCGTTTTCGGCACCCTGCTGGCGACGGGGATCATCATGTTGGCGGTGTGACGGGTCTTGGTGTAGGATGCCTCCAAAGCGGAGGCCTACATGACAGACAGCAGCACCATAAAACCCGCCACAGACGACGATCGGTCGTCCGTTGAGAAATCCATTAAAGCGAAGGTCGAGCAACTCCTTGCCCGGATGACCCTGGACGAAAAGATCGGTCAGCTCATGCAACTCGACGGACAGAAAATCTACCTGGACCTCATCCGCGATTACCATGTCGGGTCCCTGCTCCACATAAACGGGTCCGACGCGGACGCGGCGATACAGGCCTCCCTCGACACTCGGCTGGGTATACCAGTACTCCTTGCGGACGACGGCATACACGGCCATTCGTTCTGGGCGGGGGCGACGATTTTCCCCACCCAGCTGGCCATGTCCTGCTCGTGGGACACGGAATTGCTGGAGCAGGTGGCGCGGGTTACGGCCCTTGAAATGCGCGCCACCGGTCTGAAGTGGACCTTCAGCCCCGTCCTGTGCCTTGCGCGGGACCTGCGCTGGGGGCGCATAGATGAGACCTTTGGTGAGGATCCCCTCCTGGTGGGCGATTTTGCCCTGGCCATGGTCAGGGGCTATCAGGGAAAAGGCCTGGACGATTCCGATGCTGTCCTGGCTACCGCAAAGCACTACGCGGGCTATTCCGAAACCCTGGGTGGTAGGGATGCGTCGGAAGCCGAAATGAGCAGGCGCAAACTCCGTTCCACCTTCCTGCCGCCCTTTGAACGGGCAGCCAAGGGTGGCGCGATGTCTTTCATGACGGGCTACCAGTCCATCGACGGGGTTCCCAGCACAGCCAGCCATTGGCTGCTCACAGAAGTGCTAAAGGAGGAATGGGGCTTCCAGGGCATTTTGGTGACCGATTGGAACAACCTGGGGCACCTGGTGAACAACCAGAAAATATGCGCCGATTTTGCCCAGGCCGCCGCGGTGGCCATCAAGGCCGGCAACGACCTGATGATGGCGACCCCAGAATTCTTTGATGGTTGCAAACAGGCGGTCGCCCAAGGCCTGCTGGACGAAGCCGAGGTCGACGCGGTGGTCCGCAGGGTCCTGAGCCTCAAATTCAGGATGGGCTTGTTTGAAAATCCGGGGAAAAGCCAACCGGAAAAGATAAAAAACCTGATTGGCTGCAAGGAACACCGTTCGGTAGCGCTACGGGCAGCCCGGGAAAGTCTGGTCCTCCTGCGCAACGAAATGATTGGTGGCACTCCACTGTTGCCCCTCAACCCCAAGGAACCCAAAAAATTGGCGGTAGTCGGTCCCAACGCCGATAACCCGCTGGCCCAGCTGGGCGACTGGAGCCTGGGCAGCGGGCAGATGGTGGGTCCCAGCGGACCGGCCCACCCCCGACCGGCGACGGTAACCGTCCTCGACGGGATACGGAACCTGCTGCCCCCGCTGTGGAGCCTGACCACGCCGGAAGAAGCCGACCTGATCATCGCCGTAGTCGGAGACAACCTGGCCTACACGGGCGAATTCAAGAGCACCGCGACCCTCGAGCTTCAGGACGGACAGATCGGATTCCTGGAAAATCTTGCCAAACTGGGCAAACCCCTCATTGGCGTACTCGTCAACGGGAAGCCCCTGGTGCTGCCCCGGACACTGCTGGAAGCCCCTGCCCTGCTGGAAGCCTTCAACCCCGGGATGGAAGGCGGCACAGCCATAGCCGAAGCCCTTTTCGGCCTGCTCAATCCGTCGGGCAAGCTTACCATAAGCTTCCCCCGACATGCTGGCCAGCAACCGGTCTACTACAATACCGTCCGTGGCCAGCACGGCGACCACTACGCCGACCTGAGCCAGGAGCCAGCCTTCGCATTCGGTTTCGGCCTGGGTTACTCGTCCTTTGTAATCGGCTCCCCTGTTTTGGACCGCTCCATTCTCGACCGCTATGTCGTCGGCAAGGACGATTCGGTCCTAATCGAAATCGAGGTGTCCAATACCGGATCCCGGGATGGTACCGAGGTGGTTCAGGTGTATGTGGAGGACGAGGTGACCAGCGCGACCTGGGCCAGGCGGGAGCTTAAAACCTACCGACGCCTGTTCCTTAGGACCGGCGAAAAAACGATGCTGCATCTGGAACTCAGGATCGCCGACCTATGGATAATCGACGCGCAGGGAAACAAGATGGTGGAAACGGGCAGGTTCAGGATACTCGTAGGAAATTCGAGCATCGACAGGGATCTCAAGGAAGCCTGGTTGACAGTACGTTGAGGAAGCACGGGAGGGGAGGGTTCTGGGCATGATCCTCACGACACTCGCAGGTTGCCTCTCAACCAGACGCATTTTCCGGTTTTTTTTTGAAATTCCTTTGGGGGTTTTTTGGAAATTCTTATAAACCCTGCTATATTGTATGCGTCTGGTCGCGTTCAAACGGGCCTCGACGTAGGACATCGGGACGAACAAGGAAGACGGGTCGGACGAAAGTCGGCTCGGAATGCGCGTAATGCGTGTTGAAAAGAATCGCCCGCGGTAAGGAGAACATCATGCATGAACGAAAAATTTTCTCATTGATGGGAGCGCTTTGCGCGGCTCTCGTGGTTGGCATTCCCGTTTTCGCCGATACCGACGAGGACCGGGTCCTGGCCGAGGCGCGTGCGCGGGCCGAGCGGGCGCAGGTCGAGGCGGATCAGGCAGAAGCGGAGGCGGAAGCGGCCGCGGCTGATGCCGAAGCATTGGAAGAGGCGCTCGAAAGGGATCGCGGGGCTTCCGACGACAGCAACGATGTGTTTTTACCCATCGCCCTTTCAGTGTTGCCCGGTCCGCCCCTCCCCGGAATGACCGTCGATGCGGGCATTGCCGCTGGCTTGATACTGAGCGTAGTAGACGATGTTTACGGTGCCCAGCTGAGCAGCATAGGCAGCATCGCAACCGGTGACATGAACGGTTTCCAGGGTGCCGGCATTTTCAATACGACAGGCTCCAATCTTTTTGGCGGACAAGGCGCCGGCATTTTCAACATCACCGAGAGGGATGTAAGTGGTATACAGGGTGCGGGCATCTTCAATATCGCGGGTAGGAATCTGAGCGGCATCCAGTCGGCGGGTATTTTCAATATCGCCAAGAACGGAGGCCTTGCCCAAATTGCCGGTATCTTCAATATAGCTGAAGGCTCGTTTACAGGCCTTCAGAATGCCGGAATTTTTAATATAGCCGAAGACATGAACGGCGTGCAGAACGCCGGACTGTTCAATATAGCCCACGACGTGGAAGGCGTTCAGGTAGCGGGGATAATCAATGTAGCCCGCAAGGTGAACGGCTTGCAGATCGGCCTGATCAATGTGAGCGACACCATGTACGGCATCCCCATCGGCCTCATCAACATCGTAAAAAATGGCATCTTCGATACCGGGATATGGTTTGAGGACTCGGATTGGGAGTACGTCTTTGTCCAGAAGGGTTCCACCAACTTCTACACATTGATGTTTGCGGGCGCGCCAAGTGATGAATGGTTCGTATCCACAGATACCTTGGCTGGCGGTGTAGGTGTAGGTTATCGGCTTGGAGGATTCCGAGGCAGGTCTGTGGCCATCGACCTCGATGTTTCTGCCAAAGCACTTATCGACATCAACCGTGCAGAGAAGTTCATCATCGATGAGGAAGAGTATATTCCCGACTTTTTCCCCAGTGCCCGGGTTTCCGTAAGGATTCCGCTGTTTTTGGGTCTTGCCCTCCACGGAGGCATCGTCCTGGATACGGATATCAAAACCGGTCCGCAGGTTTCGGAACCTTTCCGATCTGGCTCCCCATGGTCGGCATCGTCCTTCGGCTATAATTTCACCTTCCACCCTAAATATTTTATCGGAATCTCCTACTGATAAGGCATATTTTGTACGCGCTTTCGTGGCGCGTGCAGGATATTTCTTGACTTTTTTGGGATGAAATGTTATTAGTTAAATATGGACCTTTTTAAGCATATATCGCGGGAAGCATGACCATGGTGTCTGCTGGTACCAAATACGGACTGCGCTTCGCGGTCGAACTGGCCTTGCACTGGAAACGGGCGTCCGTCGATGCCGCTTCGGCGGCCAGCAGGCGGGATATACCCGAGGCTTACCTACGAAAGATCGCCGCAGCCCTGCGGCGCGCCGGCTTGGTGGAGGCCGAACGGGGTCAATCCGGCGGGTATCGCCTCAGCAGGCCCCCCCGGGAGATAAGCGCCCTGGACGTCTTCCTCGCCTTGGAGACTCCTGGTTCCATTCCCGGCGGCTCCTGCCGGGAAATCGACCAGGTCTGGGATCGCATGCAGAAAGCCGCCCACGAAACGCTTGCATCCATCAATCTGGCTGAGATTTCGGCGTCCCTTTCAGATAACGCTGATTGGGTCATCTGACGAGCACGAACGGAGGTTGCCATGAACATTGCAAAGGATACTACCGAGTTGGTGGGCAATACCCCCCTTGTATACGCCAGCCGTATAAACGACGGGAAGGCCCGCATCGCGCTCAAGCTGGAAAGCTACAACCCCATGAACAGCGTGAAGGACCGGATAGGCAAGGCCATGATCGACGACGCCGAGCGGAGGGGCATCCTAAAACCCGGCGGAACCATCATCGAACCCACCAGCGGAAATACCGGAATAGCCATCGCCTTTGTCGCGGCAGCGCGAGGCTACAAGGTCATCCTCACCATGCCGGACACCATGAGCGTGGAGCGCAGGAAGTTGCTTAAGGCCCTGGGTGCGGAACTGGTGCTCACCGAAGGGAGCAAGGGCATGAAAGGAGCCATCGCCGCCGCCGAAGTGCTGGTTGCAAAAACACCAGGGTCCTGGATGCCCATGCAATTCACCAATCCGGCCAACCCCGAGATACACCGACTGACTACGGCAGAGGAAATCTGGCGCGATACCGACGGCAAAGTTGACATCTTCGTGGCCGGGGTCGGAACGGGCGGTACCGTAAGCGGCGTAGGCAAGGCGCTGAAGGCAAAAAAGGGCGGCGTGCGCATCATCGCCGTAGAACCCGCCGATTCACCGGTCCTTTCGGGCGGCCAGGCTGGTCCCCACAAGATCCAAGGCATAGGGGCGGGATTCGTACCGGCCAATTACGATGCTTCCGTGGTGGACCAGATAGTACAGGTAAAAACCGAGGATGCGGGAAGGACTGCCCGCGAGCTGGCCAAAAAGGAAGGCATACTGTCGGGCATTTCCACTGGAGCCATCCTCTGGACTGCCCTGGAACTTTCCCGCAAACCGGAAAACGCAGGCAAGCTCATAGTCGCCATAGTCTGCGATACCGGTGAGCGTTATCTCTCGACCTGGCTCTGGGACGATTGACACTTTTTTAAAAAATAGTAATTTTTTAAAAAAGTGTCTTGCAGTATTTTTCAAATACTGCGGATTAGGTGCCCATTCAAAACAAGTTTTGAATGAGGCGTTTATAATTATTTATTTTTAGGGAGGGGAAACGTGGCAGGGTTGCGTTTCCCCTTTTTATTTTTCCACCATCAAATAGTTTGCGATAAAGGTACATTGTGGCTATACTCTCCGTACGGTAAAACCGTAGGGGGACAAAGATGAGTTCAAACACATCCATACCGCATCGTTCCGCAGTAAAGGTGGCCGATACTTGGGATTTGTCAAGTCTCTATCCCGATATAAAGAGCTGGAATGCCGATCTGGCGGAGTATGAAAAACGCGAGGCACGTATCGGATCTTTCCGGGGTACTTTAGGATCCTCCCCGGAAAACCTGGCCACCTGGCTGGATTTCATGGAAAGCTTTGGCATCCTGGAAGAACGCCTGTCCTACTACTGCGAGTTGCTCCAGACCGAAGACGAAGGCTCGGGCGAAGCCCGAACAATGACCGGTCGTTTCATGATGGCCGCGACAAAAGCCCAGGCTTCCGCGTCGTGGGCGACTCCCGAGATCCAGACGATACCGGAAGTGGATATCGAAAACTGGATGCTCCTTCCGCGTTTCGATAAATACCGCATATACCTTAAAAAGATCCTCCGCTGGAAACCGCATATCCTTTCCGACAAGGAAGAGCGCATCCTCGCCTTGCAGGCAGAGGCGGAGGCGACCCCGCGCGAAGCATTTTCCGTCCTTACCAACGTCGACCTTGATTTCGGAATGGTGGAAACTCCGGAAGGTCCACGTCCGCTCACCCAATCCACCTGGTCGTCCTTCATGGAAAATCCCGACAGGGATCTGCGAAAGCGCGCGTATAAGGGGTTCTACCAAGCCTACGGGGGACACAAGACCACACTGGCAGCCTTGTATTCAGGTTCGGTAAAGCAGGACGTCTACAAGGCCCGGGTGCGCGGTTTCGGCTCAGCCCGGGCAATGGCTCTCTTCCCTGACAAGGTGGACGAGAGCGTGTACGACGGTCTCGTCGCGACTGTCAGCAACAACCTGGCACCGCTCCATAAATATTATCAGTTGAGGAAGAAGGCCCTGAAGCAATCGGACCTCCGGCACTGGGATGTGTACGTGCCCATCGTCACCACAGCCCAAAAAAAGACCAGCTGGAACCAGGCGGTGGACCTGATCTCGGAAGCCCTCGCGGTCCTGGGCGACGAATACGTAAGCGTGCTCCGGTCCGGGCTGCTTGGACGCTGGGCGGACCGCTACGAGAACAAGGGAAAACGATCCGGCGCGTTCTCGGCAGGCAACTATTCAGGGGAGCCCTTCATCCTGATGAACTACAAGGACGAGGTTCTTCGCGATGTGTTCACCCTGGCCCACGAGGGCGGTCATTCCATGCATTCCTGGTACTCCGCAAAGTCCAACCCCTTCATGCATTACGGATACACGATTTTCGAGGCCGAGGTAGCCTCGACCTTCAACGAGGAACTGCTGTTCAGGCATCTGGAAAAAAAAGCCGACACCCGGGAACTCAGGCTCTACCTGGTGAACAAGCGCATCGACGATCTGCTGGCAACCCTCTACAGGCAAACCATGTTCGCCGAGTACGAGGCCCTTACGCATAGGCTGCAGGAAGGGGGGACGCCCCTTACCGTGGAAGTCCTGCGCTCGGAATACCGCACCCTGCTGGAAAAATATTTTGGACCGGCGATGACGCTGGAAGAGTCGAGCGACATGGAAGGCCTGCGCATACCCCATTTCTATGGTGCATTCTACGTCTACAAGTACGCCACCGGGGTGTCCGCTTCCCTTGCCCTGGCCGAAAGGGTACTGGCCGGAGGTTCCAAGGAACGTGAGGACTACTATGGGTTCCTCAAATCCGGCGGATCCCGCTTCCCCATAGAATCATTAAGACTCGCCGGGGTGGATATGGCGAGTCCCGAACCGGTGGAAGCCGCGTGCAGGGTATTCACAGCCCTGGTCAGTGAGCTGGGAGACTTGTTGGGCTGAACTGGCTCCACCCCGCGCAGCTTGGCCCTCGCGTCCAATTCATCAAGTACAGCCAGATAGCGGAGAGCTGTGTCGCCCTGGTCCCCGCCGGCCTGGGCGAGCGCAGCGCGTAGGCGCCTGGAGCGGAGCCGGTATTCGTCCGCGTATTTTCGGAAAGCCAGTTTTCCCAACAGGCGCAAGGCATCTTTCAGACAGAGCTTCAATGCCCTCGAATCCCGCAGAGTTTCAAATTCGGCAAGGACCATATCGAAGGTTTCGGCGTTGGTTCGGCAGGCGCTTTCTGTCAGGACTTCGGCCAGGGACTCAAGGGCGTCAAGGCTGAGTTTTACCGGATCGATCCCGTTGAGCGACAGCCTGCCGCCTGCTTGGACTATGGGTCTGATTGGACCAAACAATTCCGCCTGTGCTCCGATTCCAAGCTCTGACTCGGAAAAGCGCCCCGCACGCAGTCTTTCCTCCCAGACCGCCTCAAGTCTGGCCGCGTCGAAGCGCCCCCGCAGGCAGGAGTTTACCTTGTCCCGTGCACCGAGGAGGCGCAGATCGTTCCGTGACCTGGACGATGCCTGACCGGTACCCGAACGGTCAAGCACAAAGAGCAATTCGCTTGTATGCTCGGTCCGCTTCGCGCTCTGCTTGCCTCCGCGGTATGCAATGTAGGGGACTGATTCCACCCGTACCTGGCCGCGGGCTTCCATAAGGGAGCGGGCCTCGTCCAGGGAAATGATCCCTCCGTCGTTATAGGACAGCACGACGAAGCGTGCGTCGACCGCGTCCAGAACTTTTTCGAAGGCGGGCACTGCCAGACCCCGGCGGCAGAAATCGGACCTGGTCTCCACCCAATCCCTACGTATCCCCGACCTGTCCAGCAGGAAACCCGAAGGGTCCCTGTCCTGGGGAACGGCAGGCTTGTCCCAGCGAGCGACGCTGGTGAGCATGTGGTAGTTGGAACCGTATTGATGCTGGTTGTAGGGTGGATCGAGGTAGACGATTTCCGCGGGCCGCCTTGCCAGAAAGGTTGCGGCATCCTCAAATCCGGCCTCTGCGGGTTCCCCAAAGGCCAAGACGGGCGGTGCGATACGCATGGGCGACGTAATGCGGCCCAGGGCATCGCCGCCATGCCCCCCAAACCCCCTGTGGCAGGCCTTGAACACCCCCGACGTGTTCACCTTCGTGGCAGCCTCGTACAGCAGCGCGTCTACCAGCGCGACTTCCGCGTCATAGACGGCTTGCATCCCTGCGGTACCTTTAGAAAACGGATCCGCGAGGGGATCGAGGGGGTAGCGGCGCTCGACAGCCTCGCGGGCACGGTCGAGGTAACGGGCATTCTCGGTGGTGTAAAATAGGCGCTCGCTACGCCAATCGGCGCTGGCAGTCTCACGGGGTGCGAAATAGCGGGAAATGTAAGCATCGGCTGTCAGGGCTTCCTCGAAAGCCAGCAACCACAGGGTTTGGGCCTCACCGGCTTTCAGTATCGCGGCGGCGGCTTGGGGAGAGACCCCATTCGCGAAGGCGTCCAGAGCGGCGAAGGCAAGAACGCTTCCCCCTTCCCCCTCAAAGGCCGCTTCCAGCCGAATGGGGTCCAGGACTACCCTACAGCGGCCGATAAGGGCGGCGTAATATTCATGGTCGTTGGTTCCCACCGCGAAACCCAGATGCCTGGCGAGCCGGGAAACGCTGCCCGACCCCGAGAAGGGATCCAGGAAGCGCAAGGTCCGTCGGCCAGCCACGCTACCGTCTGCGGAACATTCCTGCGCGCAACGCTCCAGAACCTGGCTGATGAAAGGCAGAAGCGAGCGTTTATTGCCTATGTACGCAATGAGACCACGCGAAAGGTAGGGTATGCGGAAATCCGGGTCGGGCATTGCCTCAGAGTAACGTGCCGATCGGTGACCGTCAACGACCGCGTGCTGCGGAGTTTCCGACGACGAAACCGGACTTCGGGACGGTACCTCGTATACATTTTATACTTGCATATTTTCATATATATCCTGTATACATATCTACCATGAATAACACCACACTGATTCTTGTCGCTGTCGGTCTCGCTGCCTTGTTCGCTTACAGGAAAATCATGTTTGCCAGGATCGCAGGCAAGGCCAAACAGATTTTGGATTCCGGTGAAAAGCTGGTTATCGTGGACGTGCGTACCACCGGCGAATACTCAGGAAGCCACATCAAGGGCAGTGTCAACATTCCCCTGGAATTGGTGCAGTCCCGGATCGTCAAGGTGGCACCGAAAAAAGATGCAGCCCTGATGGTGTATTGCCAGAGTGGAAGCCGAAGCGCCGCTGCTGCGGTCACACTCAGACGGATGGGGTACACGCAGGTGCTGAACCTGGGCGGGATAGGAAATTGGAAGCACGGGGTGGAGGGCGGAAAATAAAGCCTCTTTCCAAGAACCCTGATTTTTAAAAATTTTCCCGATAAGCTGTTATAATCAGACCAGGAGCCCTCATGATTACCAATGATGTTTTGAAAAGGCTACGCTTCGCCGTACGGATGAACGACCCCGCCATGATGGAAATGCTGACCCTCGGGGGCAAGCCAGTAGGGAAAGAGGAGCTTGATGCCTACTTCCTCAAGGACGACGAGGAGGGTTACAAGGAATGTCCCCGTGCGGTCCTGGCGGCCTTGCTGGACGGCATGATAGTCAAATACCGGGGCGAGAAGCCAGACGCGAAAGGCACTGAATCAAAACTGCCGTCCATCCTGGACAACAATACGATACTCAAGAAAATCCGCATCGCGCTTGAACTCAAGGAAGAGGACATGATGACCATAATGCGCCTGGCCGACGTGGAGCTTTCCAAAAACGAACTTAGCGCACTCTTCCGCAAGAAAGGCCAAAAAAACTACAAGGAATGCATGGACCAGTTCCTGCGCAATTTCCTGGTCGGTCTGGCCAGTTTCGATCTGGGTAGAAAACACTAGCAAACGCCCTACACCCATGGATCCCGGGAAACCCGCTCAGGATTTCCGGTTCTGATTCCTTCGGGTGCGGCACTTCCTCCCGCCCCCAGGCGGGGTCCGGGAGAAAGTGATACCACTCAGAATCCCAGGTCCTCGCCGATGATGACCACCGTCATGTCGGTGGCGGAGGGCTTGCGCCGCAGGGTCGAATACACCTTGCAGATCCGGGTCTTGCCCTTGCAATCGCAACATACGCCCTTTTCGACGCAGGGGTTTTTGGTTCCCAGACGCTTGTTGTTCAGTGGGGCGGCGAACTGGCGTATGCGCTGGTTCGCGGCTTCCTCGTCGGCGCAGATTTTGTTGGTCCCAGCGACGACGATCACCTTTTTGGGGCCGAAACTCATGGCATTGGTCCGGTTGCCGTTCCCGTCCACGTTCACCAGAAGTCCGTCCAGGGTCAGCGCGTTCGTGCTGGAGAGGAAGAGGTCGCACAGTTGTTGTCGCCTACGCATGTCCGCCTTTTGTTCCGGGCTGAGGTTGGGATCGCCGTGGTCCAGCAGTACTGCGCCCTTGGCTTTCGCCTTGGCCTGGATGCCCAGACCCGCCACCGTCATGGAGCCACCGAAGCCCACCTCGGCGCCTTCCTTCACAAAGCCCATGACGTACTCGATGGCCTGTTCCCTGCCGGAAAAATAAACGGCGTCAAAATCGTTTTTCTTCAAGGCCTCGACGGCCGCCGCGCCCAAGGCGTCCCTGTGCCACTGGCGAACTTCCTGCATATCCATGGTATTCCTCCGTTCCCCCCATTATACATGAAAAACGACCCTTTACTTGACCCCACCCGGGATTTCGGCCATCCTGAACACGGCCATCCGGCCACGAGGAGCATTTTCCGCCATGGCATTGAAAGCGACCATCTACAAGGCAGAACTGGAAATAGTCGACATGGACCGCCACGTGTACGAAACCCGCAAGCTCACCCTCGCCCGCCACCCCTCCGAGACCGACGAACGCCTGATGGTCCGCCTGCTCGTCTTTGCCCTGCACGCCTGCGATGGCCTGGAATTCGGTGGTGGCATCTCGGACTCCGGCGAGCCGGACCTTTGGATAAAGCACCCGGGCGGCGAGATTGAAGTCTGGATAGAACTGGGCCACCCGGACACCAAGGTTCTGTCAAGAGCGCTTGGACACGCCCGCAAGGTACTGTGCTATACCTATTCCGCCCTGCCCGAACGCTGGTGGAACCCCATCAAATCCGACTTCGCCCGGGCCACGAACCTGGAAATTCGCTCAATTTCCGCCACCTCCGCCAGCGCCCTTGCCGCCATGGCCAGCACCAACATGAAGATTCAGTGCCAGATCCAGGACGGCGAAATCTGGTTCCGCGATTCCGAGGGTGGGGAAGTGAACGTAGAAATCGGAAAGCTGTTCTGAAGGCAGGGGGGCCATATCACCACCGAACCAGGGTGGATATGGCCCCGAAATGGGCGTCGTTGCTTACCAGGATGGACCCGCTTTCAAGGGCCGACGCGGCGATCCAAAGGTCGTTTATGGGTATGGGCTTGCCGGCTTTCTTGAGGGTTCCGTGCAACTCGACATAGAAGATGGCCGTTTCCTCGCCAAGGGGATGGACCCGCACGCGGGGACTGGAAAGGAAAGCATGCAATTCATCAACGTTTTCAGCCTCCCTATTCCCGGAGCGAAATCCGGCACGGAGTTCGCCAAGCACAGGCACAGGGATCAGGATTTCATCGGCTTGTGCCAGGATACCGATCATTCTAACATCCCCGCGCTTGAAGGCCGAGTAGGCATTCGTATCCACCATGACCCGCATCAGTCCCAATCCCCACTGTCTATCCGTTCGAAATCCTCAGTTGCCTTGTCGAAGGCTGCGGCATCGGCGACGGACCAAGTCCCGGCGAGGTGGTCGAGATCATCGTAACGGGGTGGCTTTTTAGCATGGCCGATCAGACTGTCCCGCAGTATTTCGAGTATCATACGATTTACGCTGACGCCCCGATGGGCGCTGGTTTCCTTGAGGATACGGGAAAGTTCGTCGTCGCACCCCCTCAGGGTCAAGGTAGCCATACAGAACCTCCATCACTTTATGCTATCATAATGATACCATAAAATGATGTCACTTTCAAGAAAAGAGCATGGGAGAACAGCGAGACGATTTTAGGGTGTGGAAAGCACAATGGTGGAAGGACAGATCGAACGGAAATGTTCGAGCTTGTAGGTGTGGATACGGCTACGGTTTAAATTGAGCGCCGAGGCAACTAAATTGCGTACATATTAAATAGTCTTGCTGTTTTCGTATAATTCATCCGGGCAGATATCTATGCCGCCCATCCATTCCACAGTGAGGCCGTTCGTCTTGACCGTACGGAAAATAACCGGATTCGCAAGAGGCTTGAAATAAGCATCTTCTAGATAGACAGTTGCGTCAAATACTCGTTCTTCATTATTGTCAAAACGTAAAAACAATCGGTAACCGTCAAGGGGTTTCACAAAGATCGGACTTGGATTTGAAATACGCATTATTCCAACCCCTTTATTTTAAGTACTTCATTATTCTCATTCAGGGCTATCCACGAAGCCTGCAATTCATCCTCATGCAAGGCGACCCAGGCTTCCACCAATTTCTGTTGCTTCCTTGGCAAGCTTCCCGCTAGTATCTCACCATCAAAGCCGATGGAGAACTTTACTCCTGCAAAAACCGCGTGAACATGAGGTTTCTTATGCGGGCTGTTCAATTCCTTGAACATGTAAATCAATATTCCATAGAAACTTGATATGAGTGGCATCTGGAAAATCTCCCATTTACAGTATACTTCAAATTGAGAAGCTAATCAAAGGTTGCTATTGGGTGCACGACAAGATAGTGGCACCTTGAATATGCAGAATCATCTGGGTGTGGAAAGCAAAATAATAGGAAGGACAGATCGAACGAAAATGTTGTAGGTGTAGATGCGCTCATACGATGTTTTGATTGCTGTGGTCACGTGCAAGGTATCATAAACGATACCGCTGGATAATCCGCGTTTTGTGACGGTGGTGATCGCTCCAAGATATTCGGCCTGATCGAGCGCCACGATATCCAGACGGCCGACGTCACTTTCCCGGATCAATGCCATTGCCTCATCCGGATAGATTCGCCGGAACAAAGGCAAGGCGGCAAGCACTGCATAGCACTCCGCAGGGGAGTGAGTGGAGCATGGTCCCTGATGTGGTCCGATGGTACACGAGACGAAAGTATCGAAGCAAGCCGAAGGGCCAGCTGGTCAAACCTCACCCCTTGATGCTGCCCTCCGTCATGCCCTTGATGAACCACTTGGAGAAAAGCAGGTACATGATGACTACCGGCACGGAGGCCATGGTGAGGACCGCGAAGACGTAGCCGTAGTTGGTCTGATACTGGCCGAACAGGAGGGCTGTCGCGAGGGGTACGGTCTTGACCGCATCGGACTTGAGCAGGACCAGGGGGAACCAGAAGTCGTTCCACACGGGGATGAAGTTGACCACGGCGACGGCGGCTATTGCGGGCAACAGGAGCGGCGCGATGATGCGGCCGAATATGGCCGTCTCGCCACAGCCGTCTATGCGCGCGGCGGAACTGAGTTCCTCGGGTATCAGGCGGATGAAGTCGGTGAGGATGAAAACGCCGAAGGGGATGCCCGTCGCGACGCTTACCAGGATGACCGAGGCGAGGCCGTCGTTGATTCCCCAACCTATCATCAGCTTGAGGATGGAGATGGTGCCGAGCTTGATGGGGATGATGAGGCCTGCGACAAAAAAGGCGTACAGGGCGGCGGAACCGCGGAAGCGGTGCTTGGCCAGCACGTAGGCGGCGAGGGACGAGAGCACGACGATGGCGAAGATGGAAACCGACACCACGATGAGGCTATTGGCAAAATAGGTGCCGTAATTGGACCGTGAGATCATGTTCGTATAGTTGTCCAGAAACAGCGTGTTGGGCGGACCGAAGGGATTGGTGAACACCTCAGCGTTGGGCTTGAGCGAGGTCGCGACCATCAGGTAAAGCGGATAGGCGATGATCAGCAGGTACGCGGCCATCAACAGGTAATAGAACGATTCCTGGATCCGGTATTTGACGCGCATTTCAGACCTCCCCTTTCCTGCTGCCCTTGAAGGCGTAGTACCAGATCCCCACGCCGAGGGAGACGACGAAGACCATGATGGTGGATACTGCCGCGCCCATGCCCATGCCCCAGCCTCCGCGCACAGGGGTCGAGAAGGCGGCACGGTAGAAAAGGGAGCCAAAGAGGTCGGTGGTATATCGGGGATTGGCCATGGTGGTGGTCATTGAATAGACAATGTCGAATTGGGTAAAGTCGCCGACGAAAATGAGAAGCGTCACCATGCCGACAATGGGCATGAGGGCGGGCAGTACGATGTGCCGCGTTTCCTGGAACCAGGTGGCGCCGTCGATGCGCGCCGCCTCCAGGTGTTCGGAGGGGATGCCGTCTATGCCGACAGCGTAGAGCAGGATGGATTCGCCGATGAACTGCCAGCTTACCGCGACGGCAAGGGCAGGCAGGGCGGTGGCCTCGTTGCCCAGCCAGGGGTAGTTGCCCAATAAGCCCCAGATGGGGTTGAGCATCTGGCGAAACAGGAAACCCACGACAAGTACCGATAGCGTGGTGGGCAGGAAGCTGACCTTGCGGAAGAAAGCGGCGCCCTTTACGGCCCGTGTTACGGCGAGGGCAAGAAAGAAGCCCAAGACGTTCTGGATGAGGGTGACGATGAGGAAAAAGACGACATTGTTCCTGAAAGCGCCCCACACGTGGGTGCTGAAGGATTCCTCGGTAAAAATCTTGATGTAATTGGCCAGACCGACGAAATTCGTCGGCACCAGGCCGCTGCCCGAGTACAGGCTTAGCCGCATGGAGTCCACAATGGGGATCAACAGGATGACGGCATACACGAGCAGCGCAGGCAGCAGGAAGGCCGCCCTGAATGCCCAAGGACGAAGCCGGTCGAAGCGGCGATCGATGTTCCCGTTGTTCCGTTTCATATGAACCCCTTGCGGAAGCGGGCGGAACCATTGGCTCCGCCCGTGGATAGGACAGATTGTCCTTGGCTTATTTCTTGAAGGGTGGGTACCAGGATGCCAGCTGGTCCTGCACGTAGGCCGCAGCCTGTTCCGGGGTATACTTGTCCACCATCATGCCGGGGAGCGCTACACCCATGAGGGAGTTGCCGCTGGGGGACTGGGCGCTCAATTTTTCCCATACCGTGCGGACAGTGTTGTCGGCGGTGGCCGCCGCGTCGAACATCTTCTGGGCAAGCGGGTTGCTCAGGGTTACTTTCACGGGGTTGTACAGGAAGAAACCGGGGAGCTCGTTCATGATGGCCTGGGCGTATTCGGCACCCGCGACCCACTTGATATACTCGATGGCGGCGTCAAGGTTCTTGGATTTCTTATTGAGTCCCACTCCCGCGTCCACGTGGAAGCAGTACTGGAGCTTGTCACCGGCCTTGGCCACCGGCGGGGCGAACCAGCCGATCTTGGAGCTGTCCGAACCGAGGTCCTCGAAGACGCCGATTTCCCAGGAGCCGCCCATGAACATGGCAGCCTGGCCCGAACCGAACATCTGCTGCATGCTGACGTAATCCAGACCCTCATAGCCCTTGGGCAGGTATTTCTGGAGGGAGTCCACAGCCTTGAAGGCCGCGACGAAATTGGGATCAGTGAGCTTGGCCTTTCCGGCCATAAGATCCTGGCGGGCAGCCTCGCCGCCGTAGAAGTTGGCGCCGAGCCCGGAGAACACGACCTCATAGAGGGTCCAGTCGTCGAGGGCACCCTGGGCAAAGACATTCTCGCCACCCTTCTTGAGGGTCTCGCAGACCGCGAGGAATTCGTCCCAGGTGGCGGGTTCCTTTAGTCCGTACTTCTCAAAGATGGCCTTCTGGTAGTACACGCCATGGGTGACGCCAACCGAGGGCACTCCGTAGGTAACGCCGTCGGCGGCAGTCCAGGCCTTGACGGCCGCAGGGGAGAATTTGTCCAGGTCCGGGATGACCTTGGTCAGATCATAGAGCCAGCCGCCGTCGTAAGCGGTGCGGCCCGTGTCGTACGAACGCAGCCAGACGATGTCGGCGCCCGTGTCGGTCTCGAGTCCCGCGCGCATGTTGGCGTCGTACTCCGTATCGTTGACAGGCTGGAAGTTGATGATGATATTCGGGTGGGAAGCGGTGAACAGGGCGTTCACGCGGTTCATCCGCTCGATGTCCTCGGTCCTCCAGCTGGTCAGGTTGAGGGTCACGGTTTTCACCGGCGGCGCTTTCTTTGCGCACGATGCGAATCCGACGGCCATAACGACCGCGACGAACGAAAGGGCGATGACGCGCATCGCCTGTGCTTTCAGAAACCTTTTCATGTAGCCTCCTTATGAAACGAACCTATAAAACTTCGGGACGGGACCGGAAATATTTCCGGTGCCTACCCCGTGAATACCACATCAAGCCAGCGCCCCGAGGCGAGCGCCGCCGCACCGGCAACCCCGCCTTCACGGGCCACGGGCGCTTCGCAACGAATATCCAGCATCGAAAAACGCCTTACTTCTTTCTGCAGGGCCAAAGCCAGATCCGGAATGAAGGATGTGAGTCCCGCACTGCCAACCACAACGAGCGACACGTCCAGGGAGACGCAGATATTGGTTACCGCCAAGGCCAGGAAGGTTACCGCCCGGTCAAAGGATTCGGCGCTGGGTTTGCCTCCCCGGGAAACTTCGGTCCACAAGCCACCCAGATCGATCCTGGATTCGAGCCAGCCGGGCGTATCGGGCGAAACGCTGTGGTTCGGATCCAGCACGAGATAACCCAGTTCCCCGGTAAACGCCCGGGGTCCCTTCCGCAAGCGGCCATCGATGATCAGTCCCGCACCCAAACCCCGTCCAAGTTCCACGTAGAGCAGGTCGCCCGAGTCGCCGAGGCCCCGTTCTGCATACTCACCCAAAGCTGCAGAGTTTGCGTCGTTCTCCACAATTATGGGCAGGCGCAATTCCCGTTCCAGCTTGTCCAGATAGGGCGAGAGGTCCAACTTTGATTGGACCCCTACGAAAGGAGCAAAGGCAATGGTCCGTGGTTCCGGCCCAACGACGCCGGGAAGTCCCAGACCAAGACCGACTATCTTTTCGCCCGGGATGCCCCCCTGGACTATCAGTTCACGGACAGCGGTTGCAAGTTCTCCGGAAAGCATATTACGCAAATCCGGGTCTACCCGCCTGCGTGAAAGGGGCCCCACCTTGCCGGCCAGATCGACAAAACCAGTCAACAACTGAAAACCATCGAAAAGGGCACCGACAGCATAGGCGGCTTCCGGTGCATAGCGCAACAAGTGGGGTTTCCGGCCCAGGGCTGAACTCCCCTCACCCGCCTCCACCACCAAGCCCATTCCCGTAAAGTAATCTATTATTTTTGTGACCGTCGGCGCGCTTATACCGCTCCGCCTTGAAATTTCGGCCTTCGAAATCTCACCCTCACGCCGAAGAAGGGTATACACCGACCGGCGGTTGAGGTCCTTTAGGTTCGATGCCACGAAATTACCGGTCACTGATTCCTCGTTTTATTAAAGTAACTTACTTTAGTATCAGGCATAATCTGCCCATTGTCAAGGAAAGTTTGTTCTGCTAGCCTCACTTTTCGGAGGATCCCCGCACGAACCGATTCATGGAAGGCTTACTCAGCGGAGAAATATCCTCCATCGCCGAACTGAAGGCCCTATTCAAGGCCGAGGCGAAGCGCACCCATCCGGATCTGGCGGACCGAGTAGGTCAGGTCGACCCGGCAGGTCCGGCGAAATCGGTCGATGACGCGAATTCGGCAGCTTTCATCCGTATGCGCAGGCAATATGAAGACGCATTGGAGCGGCTGACCGCAGGGTATTCGCGACACTCCGCATCCGGAGTGCGACCTGAAGAAGTACGGTCGGGAAAAACCCTTGATCCCTACGCTGCCTTGGAGCTGCTTTTAAAAAGGGGATTCCCCAAGCGGCCGCGGCACAGGAAGGAAATCCTGCGTTATGCCTATGCAAGGCTTTCTGCCCGTTCGACCCTTGACCGTTTGGGATCGGAATTACCGCTGCTTTTTGATAGCTTCGAAGCCTGCGCCCTTTCCCCCGATGCGGACCCACGGACACTCACGGAAGCACTCCGCCTGCTTTCGGAGTTTCTGAAAGCCCGGCTGACAGGAGCCGCCTCGCTGGAGACCTCGGTTCGCATGGAACTGACACGGCTTGCGCCGACGGTGTCGTTGGGGGCTTTTCCGGAAGGAGCTCTGTCCCCGTTCAGAACAAAACGGCTTCAGCTTGCATCCAGGGCCGCGGCTTTCCTGTGGGCGCTCATCGGTGGCGCTTAGTGGTCACTATTATAGGTTCAGAAGAAAGCCTGCGTGGTTCGAGGTAAAGACCGGTGGATTGCGGAGCAGGATGCCCTTGATGCGCGGTTCGGTTTCGAAATCGCGGGACAGGAAGGAGCGGACTCCGTCCCGGTTCCAGCCTGCGGGATGTTCGAATTCGCGATATAGGGATAAGTCCCCCTCGTAGAACAGCCGGGTTTGCAGGGCGGCGGCTTCCTCGCTGGTAGCGGGCATGTTGAAAACGGCCACGTTCAGGAAGTCGATGCTGTCTGAGTGGCTAGCCACAAAATCCCGGGTAACCAGGGCCGTATCCCGGTTTTCCGCAGGTGTGCCGAACAGGACGTAAATAAAGGTGCCTATGCCCGCATCCTTGAGGTTTTCAAGGATGACGACGATCTCCTCCACTCTGGTCCCCTTTCCCAACGCGTCCAGAACCGCCTGGTCCCCCGATTCCAGCCCCAATTGGAGCATACGGCACCCACCCGCGGCGAGGCGACGGCAAAAAGCAGGATCAGTGAGCTCCGGGGAAAAGCGGGAAAACCCATACCAGGGAGGTCCCGGAGGCGCGTCGGAGAGGGCACGAAGATAGACCGGGCCTATTTCGTTGTCGGTGAAATGGAGCAGGCCGGGATCGTAACGGCTGATCAAAGTAGATATTTCCGCCAGGCTCTTGGAGACGGGAACACCCCGGTACCGGGCATCCTCGGCCTTTTCCGGACAGAACGTACAACGCTTCCACGGGCAGCCTACCGAAAAATTATAGGGAATGATCTTTGTAGGCGCGAAATACGGGACCGCCTCGAAATCGTCAAAGTCGGGCGCCACCGACGCACAGGGCTCCAGGCCCAGGTATGAGGCGAGACTATCCTCTCCACGGCCATCAAGGATGGCGTCGAAAAGCCCGTTGAAGGTTTCGTCCGCCGCAAGACAGCCTTGGGAAAGCCAGGAATTGATAAGTCCACCGCCCAACACGATCTTCCAGCCTGGAAATTCCGCCTTAATGAGGCCCGCCAGCGCGAAGGCACACAGGGCCTGACTCAGGTAGTTGACCGATATGCCCACCAGGGTGCATGGGAAATCGGCAGTTACGGCTTCGAGGCGGCGGCGGAAAAAGGGGTGGAAGATGTTGAACTGATATTCGGACGCGGCTTTCAGCAGATCCGTGCGCCGCAAGGGAGAAAGGGCGTCGTCCCGGTAATCAGCCAGGGAGACATCGATCCCCGGCGTGGACAAGGCGTGGAGCGCCCGGTTCAGGTCATGGACAGCGCGGGAATAACGTTCACCGTTCATATATAAAGAAGCGCTGCGGAGGGCGTCACCGTTGCGTTTCCTGTTTTTCAGGGCCCGCCGCGTCCAAGTGTCGTCGGGAACGTTCCGGGAGCCGGCATGGTAATCCGACAACAGCCAAGCCAGACCTTCCGCGCATAGGTCCAGGGCTTTCACTGTCACGCCCCTCAACCTTAGAAATCCGGCAATACGGGCGATACCCAACGGTGCTTCGGTAGTGCGTGCGGCAGGTGGATAGATGAGTAACAGGGAAGTATGCCTCATGGATGCCAGATACTACAAGCGCGTCCGGGAATAGTCTATGCTTGCGTTGTGGAACGAAGGGCCATCACCGCAATCAACCAATCCGACGCGGGTACCATTCTCCTCGACTGGCTCGTGGCCCGCTTCACCTACTGCAGCCAGGCTGCTTGGGAAGGCTTCATCGCCAGCGGCGAACTCACCGTGAACGGCAGACCCTGTGAAGCCGCCCGCATACTCAGTCCCGGCGACCTGGTACGTTTCGCCCCCTCCGCCCAGGAGGAACCTCCAGTGGACCAAGGCTACACCATCATCAGGGAAGACCCCGATTGGCTCGTAGTGGATAAGCCCCCGAATCTACCCTGCCACCCGGGTGGCCGCTTCTTCATGCACACCCTCTGGTACCTGCTAAGGCAAGACTATGGAACAGTACATTTCATCGGCCGCCTGGACCGGGAAACCTCGGGACTGGTCCTCATCGCCCGTCACCCCCAGGAAGCCCGCCGCCTCCAGCACCTGCAGGCCGAAAATCGCATACTCAAAACCTACCTGGTCCTGGTTCATGGAGACTTTCCACCCAGCCTGATCGCCAAGGGATATCTGTATCCCGATGCTTCAAGCAGGGCGAGGAAAAAACGCCGCTATATCGGGATTGCGGCAGACAAGGATTCAGGCACGCACATGGATGCGCTTGCTGACGATGCAGCCCCCGGCGCCGAGTCCTGCGAAACCAGGTTCTCGCTGGTGGAAAGATCCGGAGGACTCAGTCTTGTCCGAGCAAGCCTGATCACCGGGCGCACCCACCAGATACGCGCGACGCTTTGCTCCCTCGGATTCCCCGTGGTCGGTGACAAGCTCTATGGCCTTGACGAGGGCTTCTTCCTGCGCTTCGTCGAAGGCACCCTGTCCGAGGCTGACCGAAACCGGCTCATCCTGGACCATCAGGCCTTGCACGCTGAAAGACTGGAATTTACGGACAGGACTGGCGAATTGGTCAGACTCGAGTCTCCGCCACACTTCAGTCAGTAATTCAGCCGTGTTTAAAGTCATTCAGCCGCGTTTACGGTCTTTCGTCCGCGAGCACAGTCATTCGTCCGACGGTTTTTCTTCTTTTTTCTTCCGGCGTCCCAACACCACGAATATGACAACCAGGACGGCCGTTCCCAAAACAGCACCACCCAGCATTGCGAACGGAAAGGCACCGGCTCGAGCCAGGTCGGTATCACCTGCGACTGTCGGGGATCCACCAGCTTTTCCACCAGCCGCGCCTGCACTGCCCTCAGCACCGACACCGGAAGACGCACCAGCACCTCCGGAGGAGGCACCATTCGAGGCTGCCGCGACGTTCGCACGTTCCTCCGTGGTGGTGGCGGTCGTTTCAAGGTAGGTCTCCAGCGGTTTGGCATCCAACGCCTGCGTGGACTCTACGAGGGCCGAACCCTCCACAACCGCGGCCACGGTGGCCGCGTCGGTCTGATCACCAAGACCGATCACATACAGGAACCAACCCTTTTTTGCGATGCGCTGCCCCGCCCCCGCAAAGCGTTCATCCACGGAAAGGTCCTTGCCGCTGAACGGACTTTCCGGCGGCGGCGCGTTCTTACCGTCCGTCAGAAATACGGCGACCGGCCTGAAAGCGCCGTCGGAACGGGACTTCATGGCGGCTTCGAGGGCCTCCACCGCCGCTCCCAGATCGGTATGGCCGTCGCTGGCCTGCAAGTTCCTGACAGCCGCGACCGCCGCGTCCACATCGCCAGCGGAGACGATCGTCCGGGTAGGCTGAACCCTTGCAGAAGTACCAAAGGGAATGAGGGTAAAACAGTCGCCCGGTTTGAGTAGGGGACGTAGTAATTCGCTTTCAAGGTACTTTTTTACTTCCCCGAAGGTCCCCGACTGGGCCATGCTTCCGGAGACATCCACAGCGACAACCAGGTCATTCGGTCGTCTGACCGTTTCTTGCGCTCCTACAACCAAGACCGAAGCCAGTCCCAGAATGAATGCGAACCCGAAAGTAACGTGCGATCCCTGTATTTTTCCCTGCATGGCGGATTTCTCCTCTGCATCCAGTATAGACTATCCTACCGCAACACTCACGCTTTGGCATTCAGCGGAAAGTCGAAGCGGATGGCGGTTCCGTTGCCTGGAAGCAATTCAAGCTTGCTGCCCAGTTGCTCCGCCAAGGCGAGTACAAGCTTGAGGCCAAGGGTGGGGGATTTTACGGGATCGAACTCCATCGGCAGACCAATACCGTCGTCTTCCACCGTAAGGGTTGCCCTTTGGTCCCCCAACGTCATGGAGATGCGGATCCGGCCTGACCGCTGGTCGGGGAAGGCATACCTGGCCGCGTTGGTCACCAGCTCGGTTACCACCATCCCGATGGGAAGGGCCACGTCCATTTCCAGGCACATGGATGGAACTTCTATCAATATGGGGATCTTTCTGTCATTACTCTGGAATAGGCTGGCAAGATTGGCGGCGATATCTTCAAGGTAGAGCCGGGCATCCACCTCGGATACGTCACCTGTGCGGTACAGGCATTCGTGCAGGGCTTCGATCGAATGAATCCTCCTGCGCAGGTCATCCAGCATCAAGACCGAATGACCATCGCTCAACTCAGCACTCTTAAGGTCGATCAGGCTCTCGATGATGGTAAGGTTATTCTTGATGCGGTGGTGCATCTGCCGCATCAGGCTTTCCTGCAGGCGGGCCTTTTCCCGTAAGCCCTTTTTTCCTTGCTGGATACGCTCGAGGGCACGGATACGGGCAAGGAATTCCCTGTTGCCAATGGGCTTAAGGATATAGTCATCGGCACCCGACTCGAAGCCCCTAGTCCGGTCGGTCTCGCCCTGCTTGAAGGAAGAGAACATGGCTACCATGGATTCTCCATGACCTATCTCCTTAAGTAGCCGTGAGACGGTATCGAACCCATCCTCATCGGGCATGACAACATCGACAAGGATGATATCCGGTCTGTCAGCGCAGGAACTCTGGATGCATTCCTCTCCGGAACTCGCCTCGCTCACGTCGTAGTTATTGGCTCTCAAAAGTTGAACGGTGGCTTTCCGTGTCATTTCATCATCATCGACGACGAGTATGCTCGTCTGTGGAAGCTGAAGTGAACGCATCAATTCTCCTCTCCATTACGGGGACTTTTCATAAAAGGAAAGTAAAGTTCGGCCAGCGTGCCATCAGGGTTTGCATTGACCAAATTCAGCTTGCCTCCGTGGCCTTCGATGATGCGTTTGGTGATGAGGAGTCCCAGACCGGTGGATTTCTCGCCCGAAGGGGAACGCACGGTCGTAGTTCCAAAGGGTGATAGCAGTTTATGCATGTGTTCAGGAGGCAGACCCGGACCGTGGTCACGCACGGCAACACGCACATAGGATGGGACCATATCGACCGACATTTCGATGGCTCCCCCTGTTCCGGTATACTTCAACGCGTTGCCCAACAGGTTATCCATGGCCTGCCGGGACCTGTGAGCGTCGGCCAGCACTTTGGGAAGATCGGCTTCGGCTCGAAAATCGATATGGATGTGCCGTTTTGCCGCAAGCATCTGCATGGCGGAAACGGCCACCAACGCGAGGGGCGCCAGATCGATGGGAGTGGGATCCAAACGCAGCTTGCCCGACTCTATGGCGGAGGTATCCAAAAGGTCATCCACCAGGGTGAGCATGAAATCCACGGAACCACGCATTTGCGACAAGATATCCATTAATTCCGGTCCAAGGGTTCCGGAAGTCTCTTCCATCAGGAATTCGGTGTAGGTCATGAGTACGGCGAGAGGGGAACGCAGGTCGTGGACAGCCATGCCAAGAAACCTGTTTTTCAACTCGTCAAGGCGTTCAAGCTCGGCATTTTTCTTTGCCAGATCCCGTTGGGCCGAAACCAGCTCGTTGTTCAGCCGGCTGATCTCGTCGTACATGGATGTGTCATCCGGCGACGTCCGTCCCTCGCCTGCAACAACCTTGGCATGGTTCTTGGTTAGTCCACGGATCAGGTCCGTCTGTTCCGAGCTGAGCTGGGAAAGCTCTTCGTACAAGGCAAGAATGCCATCCCTTGCCTGGCAACCCGAGAGGAGGATTGAATCGCCGGAACGGCCACCCATAAAGTACATGGTACCCTTACCATCCACTCCCGGCACGACCAGTTCGCAATCGAATGCGGCTCCGGTCTTTTTAATTTCCACTACGAAATCCAGGGCCTTTGCCATGCTGGAACGATCCACCAGAGATGCGAAATGGGTACCCATCATCGCATCCTTCCACAAGCCTGAATCGTCGCGGACTACTTCCACCACTGCTCCACTCAAATCGCATCGAAGGGAAAGCCCTTGCATCCCCTTCGTCACGATGATGCGTCCATACCGGTCTGCAACAGCGACGCAGCCAGTGTTACGGCTTCATCCGCATCTGACGCGAATCCGTCTGCACCGACCTTTTCCCATAGGTCGGGAGAATTCCGGAAAGGATGGCCGCCCACAAGTACTTTCAGATCCGGGGCGCAGGCAGCCCTGACAATGGAAATGGTATTTTCAGTCTCGCTGACCCGGGAAGACATGGTAACCGATAGGCAGAGCATGCGGGCTTTGCGTTCCCGCACCGCCGAGACTATGCCCTGGGGAGGCATGTTCGCGCCAAGGTAGTACGTGTCCCACCCGTCGAACTCCAGAAAGTCACACACCATGCGAATGCCCATCTCATGGAGCTCATCCCCGATGCAGGCGCCGACGACTCCGGGTTTGGTCCGGGGACCCGCAAATACAAGTGGATAGAGCCGGGCCATGATGACCTGGGTCGCGGCGGTACAGAAATGTTCCTGGGCCACACTTATGGCTCCGGTCATCCAGAGCCTTCCCAGTTCGTACTGGCTGGGCTGGAAGATGTCCATGTAAATGGACCGTATATCCGTACCCTTATGCACAAGATCCCACACGAGTTGGGATGCTTCGGCGCGTTTGCCTGCCAGCAAGCTGTCCAGAAAAAGCCCGGCGCTCGCTCCCAGGGAAGTGTTTCGGTCTATGAAGGACGTGGGTACGATCGCAGGGGGGGAAGAAGACATATCCAGTATGGCGATTGCCTTATCGGAAAGGGGGGAAGGCAGGACTGAGACCAGACCTTCACGCAAGGCCCCCAAGGTGGAATCCAAACCTTTGGCCCCGAAACCGAGTCCCGCGAAAAGGACTGAAACCCACTCAATGTAATTGGTGAAGAGACCGGGATCGTCGAAGCTCAGGGCTTCTGCCAAAAAGTCCAGATGGTGACCAAAGTCCACGCGCGCATAGGCACGTCCGGCATCGCCAAAAGGTTCCCACACCTCGGGGGCTAGACGGTACGACGCCTTGAGCATGCTTTCGACGAGCTCAGGTTTCAATTCCCGCAAGGCCTGGGCGCTTTCCCTGCCGGTTACGTCCATCCGCTACCTCCGGTGCACAATGAGGTCAATTATATCCATAGCACACAGAAGTGGCAATCCGGAGATGACGTTGTGGATATGTTGATATGATTTTAGCAGTGGAAAGTGGTCAGCGATAGTGTTTCAGTCCAGAACCTCCCGGGCGGCTCCGCTCATGGCGATGACCTTTTCGGGACTCACGTTGGAAAGGAGCGCTTCGTGGCTGGGGGACACGACAAAGTCATTCCCAAAAATCTTCCTCAGCCTGAAAACTTCCGCCCGCACCTCTTCCACGGTGCCGAAGGGCAGCAATTCCTGGGTATCCACCCCACCTATGAAGGCGATTTGGCCCTTGTATTTTGAGGCCAGATGTTCCGCGCCCATGCCCGCGGCTTTGGCCTGCAGGGGGTGGAGTCCTTCGATTCCGGCTTCGATCATGCGTGGAATGATGCGGTCGATGGCACCGCAGGAATGGACCACCACTTTCAGCCCGTAGGATTTGATCTGAGCGATCAACCGTTCGTAGTAAGGCATGATGAAGCGCTCCATCAGGCCGGGAGCGATGAGCAGATCCAGCTGGCTGCCGAAGTCATTGCCGAAAAAGCCGGCCGCAAGTTCGCCACCCATGAGGTCCAGGCAGCGGCGGTTGGCCTCCAAGTAGAAGGAGATGATCCGTTCGGTCACGGCCTCCACCACTTCCGGGTGGGTGTACATTTTGACAAAGTAATTCTCCATGCCGAAAAAATCTGCGGCGATATGAAAAAAGGGCATCCACATGCCACCAAAAACCGCCAGTCCCGCGTCATTGGCTTCCCGTACATATTTGTGGGTGTTGGAGAAATCCAGGTAATCCGGGTTGGGCCAGTCGAAGCCATCCACCTCCGCCGGGTCCTCGCAGTCGCCGAAATAGCCAGGCTGGGTGAGGGAAAGCCGTTCCTTCCCGCCGTAAAAATCCCACATGGGTTTATGCCGGGGGTCCTTGTACGCGGCCGCGTCGAGTTCCGGCGAAATCCAGATCATGTCGCTGCCCACGGCCAGGTTTAGTTCCAGATCTCGCCTGCCGCTAAGGTTGGTCTTGACCTGGGACGATCTGAGGAATTCCTCAGGCATGGTTTCCGCCTCACCCACTATGCCGAAATGTCGATAATAGATCTCCTTCGTATCGTCGGCGGGGTTACCCAACCAGAACCCCGGCCGGTCCACCGGGCGCCCCGCCAGGATGTTGATGATCCGTTGTTTACTATCCATAAAGAACTCCATACTTAATCAACTTAATTATATAGAAAACACGGTTCATTCAGCTTGTCAATAAAAGATTTTACCAAAAAAACCCTTCCAGGTGTGGCTTGAGCAGGTAGCTTTGGCATAAATATCTTTTTATTTCTTTCCACAAAAGAATTAATAACTATCGAAACTTTATTTTTCCATACCGGTATCAAAGAATGTATAATAATATTGTTCAAAAAATGTTGACAAAGTCATAGACCCATGTTATTAGATAATTAACTTGGTGAATTAATAGGGGTCTACGTGAAATCACAGGGCAGCAATTCAAAGTTGGTACGGGTTCGGAACAGATCCCTTGTACTTAGGATTATCCAGAAACGCGGAAGTGTTTCACGTAAGGAAATCTCCGGTGTCACCGGCTTGACCCAGGCGGCCATCACCAAGATAACCGCGGATCTCATAGACCGCGGGCTGATAGTGGAAGACGTCAACGAAATCAGAACACAAGGTCTCGGACGAAGGCCGGTGGGGCTTTCCATCAATAAGGAACGGTACAAGATCGTCTCGCTGTACCTGGGGAGAACCACCATCCAGGCCGCGGTCTGCGACCTCTCCGGTACCATCTTGTTCAAGCACGAGGAATTCGGAGACATCTATGCTGATACGGGAAAGGATTTCGAAACCGAAATCATCAACATCATCGACCGTCTCCTGAGCTCCCACGGCATAGGTTCCGAAGCGCTCTTGGGTATCGCCATAGCAGCTCCGGGACCCATCAACGCGAAAAAGGGCATCCTACTGGGAGTTCCGGGCAACAATCTGAAGGTTTCTGAAGCCCCCTTCGATTGGCGCAACGTGGACATCGCAACCATCCTGGGCGAACGTTTCGGCGCTCCCGTCTTTGCCGACAACGAGGCCAACGTGGCAGCCCTGGGAGAAAGCTGGTTCGGCGCCGGCATGAACCTGAACAATTTCGTTCTGTACTCGGTGGGGATCGGCATCGGGTCCGGGGTCATAATCGATGGCATGATGTACCGGGGCGATGACGACGTGGTTTCCGAAATAGGCCACATAACCATAGACTACAAGGGACCGCAATGCGTATGCGGAAACTTCGGTTGCCTGGAACTGTATGCAGGTTTCAAACGCCTGGTGGACCTGTACAGGGGAGACAATGCCGCCGGTCCCACGGGGGTATTCACCTCAAAGGACCACGCGGTAATTGCCCGGGACGTGGAATTCATCTTCAATCGCGCGGCCGCCGGCGAAGAGGCTGCCATCAACGCCGTGGCGGAGATCGGACGCTTCCTCGGCATAGGCGCGGTCTCGCTGGCCAACATCTTCAGCCCCGAAAGCATCATCCTGAGCGGCAACGATATTGGCGGCTCCGACCTGGGGCTTTTAGTCCCCATCGTCCAGGAAAGCGTCCGCAAAGGAGCATTCTCGGTCATCGCAAACAAGGTGAGGGTCGTGCAGTCATCGTTGGGCAAGGACGCGCGCATCTACGGCTGTGTCGCCCTGGTGCTGCAGGATTTTTTTGATCAGCCCGATGGTGAGGATTAGCAGGGATGACTGGCAGAGAGGATTAGCGCAGGTCGCCAGGCAAAATAGAGCTTATTTTCTTTTTTCCCGGGTATACGCCCCCCTTGGGGGAGGGCTGAAGATTAATGGAGGAGTTGACTATGTCAAAGATCAGGACAATCGCATCGTTGGTTCTGGCCGGAGCGCTGATGGTTCTTGCAGGAACACAGGCTTTCGCCGCGGGTGGACAGGATCAGAAGGGAGAGAAGAAGCTCGTCGTCGGTTACGTGGTGAATTTCATGTCCCACGAGTGGTACCAGAACATCTGCAACGGCGCCAAGGACCGCGCCAATGAGCTGGGCATCGACCTCCGCATCGCCGACGCCAACCTCGATGTGGCCAAACAGATTTCCGCCGCTGAAAATTTCATCACCCAGAAAGTTGATGTCCTGGTGCTGACCCCTGTCGATGCCAAGGCGATGGGACCCATCGTACGTCAGGCCGAAAAGGCGGGTATCCCCGTCATCACCGAATCCAATGTGGTTGAGGGCGCTAAGACCTACGTAGGCATCTCCAACCAGACCGGTGGGCGAAAGGCGGGCGAGTGGTTCGTCCAGTATGCCAAGGAAAAAGGCATCGAGCCCAAGATCCTCATCGTCGGCCTTCCCAACTTCGAAGACTGCCGACAGCGTGTGGCAGGCTTCAAGGAAGCCCTGGCCGCGTCGGGCATCAAGTACGAGATCAAGCAGGAAGTTGATGGACAGGGCCTCAAGGAAAAAGCCCTCGCCGTGTCCCAAGACGCGCTCACCGCCCATCCCGACGTGAACGTGATCTTCGGCATCAACGACGACTCCACCACCGGCGGCATGGCCGCGTACAAGGCAGCAGGCCTCGACGAAGGGAAACTCACCGCTATCGGCTTCGGCTTCGAAGGCGCGGTCGGACAGGGCGCCCTGCTTTCCGGCGGGCCCTATAAGGCAGCGTTGGCCATGTTCCCAAATTTCGTAGGCGTAGGCATCGTGGACGCCGCGCTGGCCATTTCCAAAGGCGAGAAGCTTCCCGCCCATTTCGAGACACCCACCACGGTCGTCACCGCGGCCAATTTCAACACCTTCTACACCAAGTCGGGTGACAAGAATGTCATGAATTACGAGGCGATTCGCGCGCTGATGAAGAAATAGCTTATCCTGTCCTTGCGGGAGCATCGCGCTGATCCACGATCTTCCCGCAAGGCTGAATCCAATACCAGGAGTTTTCCGTGAACAAGAAAACAGAAGGGAAAAAGAACGGATTTTCCCTGGGTGAATTGCTTTCCGGCGAGCAGGCGAGCCTCGTCATCGCCCTTGCCATCCTCTGCGTCATCGCCACCGTACTGACACCTGTCTTTCTTACCAGCACGAATATCATGAACGTGCTCAGGCAGACTTCTCTCATCGCCATCGCCGGCATCGGCATGGTCCAGATCATCCTTATGGGTGAGATAGACCTGAGCGTCGGGTCCACGCAGGCCCTGGTCGGGGTTTTCAGCGTCTGGGTGCTGAACGCCACCGGTAGCATTCCCCTCACCTTCGTCGCCGGGCTTGCCTTGGGCGCCCTGGTTGGCCTGATGAACGGGCTGCTCGTCACCAAGGCAAAAATCAACTCCCTGATCGCGACCCTGGGAACCATGGCCATCATCCGTGGCGTGGCGTTCGTCTCCACCGGGGCGGTGTCGATACAGGCTAAAATCATCGAGTTCGAGACCCTCGGTACAGGCTATATCGGTCCTTTCCCAATACCGGTGGTCATGACCATAATCCTTTTCGCCATATTCTATTACATCCTGCACCATACGGCTTTCGGGCGCTACATCTACGCCATCGGCGGCAACGTGAACGCCGCCCGCCTTTCGGGCTTGCCCGTCGAACGCCTCAAGATAATCGTATATGTCATGGGTTCAGCCTTCGCCGCCATCAGCGCAATGGTGCTTGCCGCGCGCATGTCCTCCGGACAACCAAATGCAGGCCTGGGCTTCGAGCTGCAGGTAGTCGCCGCGGTCATCCTGGGCGGCATCAGCCTTACCGGCGGAGTCGGCACCCTTACCGGGGCCTTCATCGGCATGTTGATCCTGGGAGTGCTTAACAACGCCCTCATCCTGCTCAACGTCAGTTCCTTCTACCATGAGATCGCCCGCGGCGCGGTCATCATCCTGGCTGTGTACCTGGACGGCACCCGCAGAAGGAACCTGCAGAAAAAACTGATCAAGGCGACAGAATAGGGGAACCCATGGACACATCAATCCTTATACCGACCGCATCCGTCCATAACCCTACTCCAGTCAACGATGCCCCGGTCATCGAGCTGAAAAAGATCCACAAGAAATTCCCCGGAGTCCATGCCCTGAAAGGCGTCGATTTTGACCTGCGGCGGGGAGAGGTCCACGCCCTCATGGGCGAGAACGGCGCCGGAAAGTCCACT
>Ga0172379_10001089_pt1 | contig 58331 bp, 65 predicted proteins | sample GrowelOW334metaG_FD_119756 | JGI IMG/M metagenome (GOLD analysis project Ga0172379, IMG submission 119756) | Groundwater microbial communities from an aquifer near a municipal landfill in Southern Ontario, Canada - Groundwater well OW334 metaG | ecosystem: Environmental > Aquatic > Deep... | reverse complement strand
TGACAATGAGGAGTTCGATGAGGGTGAAGGATTTGGGACTGGACATGGGACTAAATGCAAAAATGAAAAATGACGATGTGAAATTATAAAATGTTCAGAAAATCAGCAGGACAACCATTGTTTTGCATTTTTATTTTTGCATTTTGCATTTCCGCCTATTCGTTTATCTCCGCGATTTTTTTCTCCAACACCGCATCAAGATCCTTATTGAACGCATCAACAGCTTTTTGCATAAATTCACCTAGTTCGAATTTGTCGTCCTCGGTTAATTCCGCCGCTTTTTCTTTGTCGGCGATTTTTTTCTTAATCTCATCGCGCATGGTGCGAGACTTAATGCGTGCATCTTCGATTTTTGCCCGCACCATTTTAATCAACTCATCCTTACGATCCTGCGTCAGCGACGGCAAGTTAACATGAATAATGCTTCCATCGGGAGCGGCTTGAACGTTGAGCTTGTCCGATATTGCTTTGGCAACCAGTGAGGCCGCACTCTGATCCCACACGCTCACCTGAATTTCGCGGGGCGGAACAACGCCGATTGATCCCATTTGTTTGATGGGCATTTTTTGTCCATAGTATTCCACCATAATATCTTCCACCAATGCCGGCGTCGGGCGCGATCCGCGCACCGCCGCGACTTCATCTTTGAGCATCTGCCGAATAATGTCCAAGTGCCCTTGCAATTCTTGTTTGATGTTTTCCATGGTCAATAAAAATTAAGAAATAATACCACCAGTATACTCAAGGACAGCGGCAAAAACAACACCGCCCCCGCTTCAGATGTGAAGCAGGGGCGGTGCGGAAAGCTCGCAGAGCATCCTCTATTTTTACATTTTGCCTTTCGTTGATTCTACATCCCCATAATAATCCGATCTTGTACAAAGAAGATGTTGGCAATTTTAAACTGATTTTGAAGATCCTGAATTTTCCAATTACGTCCAAAGTCACGACTCACATACATACGCGATCCAGAAACCACATACACGACACCGTTATGAACCGCAACCGTGTCGATGGTTTTTGTTTGGATGGGAATAGTTTTTAATAGCTCCCAATGTATCCCCTTGTCCACGCTTTTCCAGACACCCTGATTGTTGAGAGCATAGAGGTGGCCAGCGGCATCAAAATCAAGATGTGCCACTGGGGACGACATAAACGGAAAGAGGAATGCCAGAAAACCCCCGCCAGAAGGCGTATGCAGATCAGCAAACGGCCCCTCCAACGCTGAGGCAGTTTTGACCGAGCCCGACTTAAGCATTACATAGAACGTTCCATCCGGACCTTGTTGAATTTTGACGATGGGAGATGGAAATGCCTCAACGACTCGCATTTCTTGCGTCGTCCGATTGTAATGAATGAGTTGGCCATTCGAAAGCGCAATATACAGCGTATTGCCCGATGCCACGATGTCGTAAGCGGCCTCCCCCGTAAAATCAACAACTTTTGTTAGATGGAAAAAATAGTCATTAGTCGAATACACCGTTCCCACCCCGTTGTTATACACCGAAATAAAATAATCCTTCCCGCGATTGGAAAACGGAACCACGCGATACACGACCGCCGTAGCATTGATCTCATTATTGGAGGTAATAAACCGATTAAACGTCAACGCACCGTCATTGCTTAAAAACAACCCGTGATCAGTGGCGACATAAAACAGATTCTGGGGCACATAGCCGTCCACATCAAAAATTTTGGTGGGCTGGCTCTTGTCCAGAATGGTCGTGTAAACGTTTTTAAAATTATCAAACGAAACAAGAAACATTCCTTGCGTGATGTCCGCACCAAAATTCGTCTCAACCATCGCAAACGCCGAAGCAAAAAGCCCGCCCCCTGAATTTCCAGACGGCATAATAGCGCTCATGCCGCCGCCCAAACCGAAAAACACGCCGATAACGGCTACGATGAGGAGAAGGACGTAAGAGAGTGTTTCACCCATAATATTTTTTTGAGAATTAATCGTTTGTGCGCACCATAGGTAGCGATGGCGGCAATGCCATCTGATATCGCGCGCCGCACCGATACATGCGCCGGGTCGACCGGCAACGCATCGAGTAATTCCTCAAAAAACAGGTTCATATGCGCGGGTTTCTTCTCCATAAAGTCCACCACGTCATCCGCAATTTTTTTAAGCGCATATGCGCTTGCGGGACGCTTAAGGCACATACTAACGAGCTTCTGTGCCGTTTCCCTACTTTTATCGGGAGCAAGAAGGCTCTTTGCTCTCCCAATCCTCCCACGCGCTTTTTTTGCTATTTTTTGAGCATTACTGGGTGCTATTTTAGCATATTCTTTCAAAAAGTCAAGTACCCGATTGTCCCCCACAATGCCCATACAAATACCCTGCACACGAGAAGAAACAGTTGGTAAAAGGACCGAAGGGTCTTGGGCGATCAAAATAACCATACCGCGAGCGGGCGGCTCTTCTAAAAGTTTCAAAAGAGCATTTTGTGCCTGGTCGGTTAGCCATTCGGCATCACGCACAATGCCGATGCGATAGGGTGATCGGATGGGCGTCTGATATAAAAACCGCTCAAGTCCCCGCACGCTCTGAATACCAATACTTTCCTTGTTCGCGTCGTCGCGCTCCAAAAGCTCATGTGCATCAAGAATAAATACCTCTTGCAATAATGCCCCGTCTTGATCCCAGACGCCCGTCTCACAATAGCGCGCCAAAGCATGGGCACATGCATATTTTCCCACGCCCGCCTCGCCAAAAAATAAATACGCGTGCGCCAACGCTCGCGTATCTGCCAATCGTTTTAAATCTTGTACGATATCATCGTACCCGTATATCATTGTATTACACGCCTTTATTGAGCAACGTCCTTTTATAAACATCCAAATGGCTCAAAATGAGACCCGTTCCCTTGGCTACGCAAAACAACGGTTCTTCGGCAACAAAAGCATTGACCCCTAACGCTTTTTTAAAAAACATCGGCAAATTTCCAATCTGTGCGCCGCCACCGGAAAGCACAATCCCCTTTTCCATAATATCGGCAACCAATTCGGGAGGCGTTTGATTAAAAACATTTTGTACCGCTGCGGCGATTTCTACCAAATGCGGATGCAACGCTTCGGCGATTTCATTTGACCCGATAGCGATGTCGCGGGGCAATCCCGACGATACGTCGCGCCCGCGGATTTGATACTCTTTCTTGGTACGCGTTGATACTGCAGAACTGATGGCAATTTTCACCATTTCAGCGGTCTGCTCCCCAATATACAGACCATATTTCTTTTTTATAAAATTAATAATCGCCTGATCAAATTTATTTCCCGCAATCCGCAGACTTGCCCACGACACAATGCCACCCAGCGACACCACCGCCACTTCCGATGTACCGCCGCCGATATTGATAATCATGTTTCCCGAATGCGAGTTAATGGGAATCCCAGCACCCAGCGCCGCCAAAATCGGTTCACGCACAATGTGTGCCCGCCGCGCTCCGGCTTCTTGTGCGGCATTGAGAACCGCCCGTTTTTCGGTCTGGGTGATACCAGCAGGAACAGAGATAACGACATCGGGTTTAATGATCCTCCGCAAAGGTCCGGCCGCCTTAGCAATAAAATATCGCAATAATGCCTTGGTGATGTAATAATCGGCAATCACACCGTCTTTGAGCGGCTTATAGGCGATGATGTCCGAGGGAGTCTTACCGATCATCTCCTTGGCCTCCTTGCCAACCGCCAACACATGATTGTCGGGGATGCTCAAAGCAACCATCGTTGGCTCATTAATCACAAACCCTCGTTTAGGGACAAAAACAACGGTATTGGCCGTCCCTAAATCAATCCCTATTTTTGTAGTCAGCGCCATGTGATAATACGGTAGATTTTTAGTGCCTCCATCATACGTTTTTTCTCTCCGTGATGCAACATTCGGACAAATGAACGGTGACCGCCGCTAAAAACGACCATCAACAACGCTCCTGTGGGTTGCCATTTTTGCTTCCAGCCATTAGTATGAATCGGAATTGGCATGATAACATTTCGCATTGTAAAAAAATCAAAAAGGAGCCGCGCGCGGCTGGGCATCATACAGACACCTCACGGCATCGTTCAAACGCCATCATTCGTTGGTGTGGCGACCCAAGGGACCATCAAGGCATTGGAACTGCGCCAAATAAAAGAAGTCGGCACGCAGTTGCTCATTGCCAATACCTACCATTTGCATTTGCGTCCGGGAGAAAATGTCATCAAGCGCGCCGGCGGGATCCACGCCTATATCGGTTGGCAAAAGCCCCTTATGACTGACTCGGGAGGATTCCAGGTTTTTTCACTCGGATTCGGGAAAGACTTTGGCACCGGTAAAATCTTAAAACAAAAAACTGACGCTCAAATCAAGCGCGGCGATCAGCCGCGATCATTGAAAATCACCGAAGCGGGCGTTGCATTTAAATCATACATTGATGGTTCGCCGATTTTTCTAGGTCCCAAGGAATCAATCCGCATTCAAGAAAAAATCGGCGCCGATATTATTTTTGCATTCGATGAATGCACCTCTCCGATTGCGACGCACGAATACACCAAAACTGCCATGGAACGCACCCACCGTTGGGCCGCACAATGCCTCAAAACTAAAAAAACAGATCAGGCACTGTACGGCATTGTACAGGGAGGAAAATACAAAGACTTGCGAACGCAAAGCGCCCGTACGATCGGTGCACTGCCGTTTGACGGATTTGGCATCGGTGGAGAATTCGGGGACGACAAACGACAAATGACCGGGATGATTCGCTGGGTTGTCGACGAACTCCCCGAACAAAAACCTCGACACTTGCTGGGTATTGGACATTTGCAGGACATTGCTGAAGTTATCAAAGAAGGCGTTGACACGTTTGACTGCATTACCCCCACGCACTATGCGCGTCACGGCCACGCGTTTATCCGCAAAACCATTGGAACAAAAACGACGCTCCCCCGCTTTGAACGGCTCGATCTGCACAAATCAGTCTATCTCAAAGACATGCGCCCGCTTGATCCGCATTGTTCGTGCTTTACCTGCCGCACACACAGCCGTAGCTTTATCGCCCACCTCCTCCGCGCATATGAAATTACACCGCTCATCTTACTCACCATCCACAATCTGCATACCTTCAATGCGTATGTCGCCGATATTCGCACACGAATAAAAAACGGATTGCTATAAAACCAAAAAAATCTTGCTTTATGTTCCGCCCCCCCGCATCGATATGGCAACACTCAAAAAATTACTCACACGATACGATTACGCAGTTTCTTCCGACCGCATCGCTCAAGAACCGGCCTCTCCTCGCGACAGCGCTCGGCTCTTAGTATACAACAGAAAAAAAGAGGCGGTAATGCACGACACATTTCTGAACCTAGCCGATTATCTGCCTCACAATGCCATTCTTGTTTTTAATAAAACCAAAGTCATCCCCGCACGTTTTTCCGTAACCAAGGAAACCGGCGGCAAAGCGACTATTACCTACGTCGAAACACACGCGCCGCACATGCAAGTCATGGCCGACCGAAGACTACCCGTCGGCTCACGATTAATACTTTCACATACCATATCATTTACCGTCGCCCGACAAGAACAAAAATATTATTTTCTTTTGCCGTCCTTTCCAGTTAAAAACCTTTTTGAAATTCTTGAACGACACGGAACCATGCCTATCCCCCCGTATATCAAACATTCTCCGCTTACCCGCGCACAACTGAAAAAAAAGTATCAGACAATCTTCGCACAGAAGAACGGCTCAATCGCCGCTCCGACCGCGTCACTTCATTTCACCAAACGCCTGCTCACGCGCCTCAAAAAACAAGGTGTTACTATTGCCTACACCACATTGCACGTTGGTCTGGGCACCTTCGCGCCGCTCACGCAAGAAAACATCTCCCGCGGTACCCTGCATCATGAATGGTACCAGATTGATCAAAAAACCGTTGCACTGCTCACTCAAGCGAAAAAAGAAAAACGTCCCATTATTGCTGCGGGCACCACCGTTGTCCGTACGCTTGAATCAGCCTCGAACGCACGCGGACACATCGTGCGTCCATTGGGGACTACTGATCTTTTTATTCGCGAAGGGTACCATTTTAAATTCACCACCGGCCTCATCACCAACTTCCATGTACCACAATCCAGTCTACTCATGTTAGTGTCCGCATTTGTCGGACGCAAAAAAATTCTCTCGCTGTATCAAAAAGCCGCTGATAAAAACTATCGTTTCTTCTCGTTCGGCGACGGAATGTTTATCGCCTAGCACATTCATCCGAACGCAACCACCACGACAAATTCGCCCTTGGTATTTTTGGGACTGGTAGCCAGTTGCGCCAAAACATCTGCAGGCATTCCCTCAAATGAATTTTCAAACATTTTGGTCAGTTCCTTAGCAACAAAAACGCGCACATCGGGAACCGTTTTTTCAAGTGCGGCGATGGTTTTAACAATCCGAAACGGCGACTCAAAAAATACCAACGTCGTTTTCCGTTCCGCATATTCGACGAAAAGTTTTTTCAACTGACCCTCCTTTTTGGGAGGAAAACTAATGAAAGAAAATTCGCGGATGGGTAACCCCGACAAAGCGAGTGCGGCCGTCAACGCCGACGGCCCCGGGACGACATTGACCGGAACACTATGCGCTCGCGCCAAACGCACCAAATCTTCGCCTGGGTCACTAATCCCAGGCATGCCCGCCGACGTGATGTACGCGGCGTCCTTTTCCTGCAGTACCGTCAGCACCTCAGCTTCCATTCTCTTTCTATTGCGTTCGTTGTATTTAATAATTTCCTTCTGTGGCAAGGCATAGGCACGGACCAGACGCATTGAGTCTTGCGGGCTTTCCATAATAATCACCGGCACCGTACGTAAAATTTCAAGTGCCCGCTCGGTAATGTCTTTTAAGTTGCCAATAGGCGTTCCAACGATATACAACATAGGCGCAGTATATACTTTTTTATAAAAAATCTCTCCCGGCAAAGCGGGAGAGCGGGCTTAACGATTGCGCAAAGAGGCTATTTTTTTCCCCTTATTTTTTCGATGTTTCTTGTCGGCTACTTTTTTCTTCTTATACATGAGCGCCAGTATACCGCGCAGACATTAAAAAGCAAGGCACTACGCCTCACCTGATATTCCATGCTATACTATCAGCATCATCAGTAACCGCAACATTTATGGCACAAGTATACATGGAGTCAGACAATGCGCTGTCCGAGGGAGAAAAAGACATTGCCCGCATGATCGCCTCAATGGTTGAGGAGGCCGAAGCAATCCAGGGATACCAGCAACGCATTGCCGTCTCAAAAGATCCCGAAGTAAAAAAAATCATTGAACACGCACAGAAGGAGGAAATGGAACATTTTGCCACCGAGTTGGAATGGCTTGCACGCAAAATGCCAGCCTGGCGTCAGAAACTTGAGCAGATTCTCTTTAAAGATGGCGACATTATTGAAAACGCCAAGAAGCACGAATAAGGCAGAAACAAAAATCAAACACGACGAGCACAAAACAAAACGCCGATAGTATCGGCGTTTTGTTTTGTGGAAAAATAATAACTAAGAATTTCAAAAAGCAGCCGCAGAGCCATGACCCATCCTTACGACGAATTCTTTTCCATCCGCATTGAGATCAAGACCAGCACGCCGGTGATAATGACTGCGTAGATAAATTTCAATACCACGGTTCCCGTTCCGATAGGAACCAGCTCTTTGACGAGTGCCTGAATGGCATCGTTCCATGCTAAACCGACCACCAATCCAAGACCAGCCATAACATAAATGCCCGTTTTCTCAAGAAATGTTCTCGATGCCTTGCGTGCGTCTTCCTTGGCCTTTTCCTTCACTTCTTTGAGTAATTCCTTCTTTGATTCGTTTGACATAGGCGCTATCACTGATTACTTATATAACCTCGAAAAAAGATCTCACAATATCAATATTTTTTTTATCCGGCCCGGCGCCATCAAATCCAGGGACCTCAAGAATCATCGGCACATTAACAAACGCCGGATGCATCACAAATTGTTTCAATGCCGTAGCCCCGATTAAGCCCTCTCCAATATTTTCATGCCGATCTTTGCTTGAACCGGCAGGAACCTTACTGTCGTTGAGATGGATAGCCCATAATTTTTCAAGCCCGACATAACGATCAATCTTGGTGGCAAAAGCATCGACGCCTCCGACGGAAAAATCATTCAATATCCCCGCGGCAAAGGCATGCGCCGTGTCAAGACAAAAACCGACGCGCGGATTATTAAGCCCAAGCAAAATAGACCCGATTTCTTCGAGCGTATCACCAACCAAATTACCGGCACCGGCACTGTTCTCAATAATCAACATGCCCCGAGGAACATCACGAGCGATTTCATCCAAGGCCGCCACCACCATCGCCTCAGCGTCTTTCTCCGCACGCTCTCCGCGCGATCCGATATGAAAAATAACCCCAAACGCCCCCAGTGCATTGGCAATCTCCAGATGTTTTGCGAGAAGCGTTTTTGACATGCCCGCCAGATTACCCTTCTCGCTCGCAAGATTAATGAGGTACGGTGCGTGCAAAAAGACGGGTTCAATGCCGCGCGCGTGCGCTCCTTCCTTAAATTGTTGCGCGATGGCTTGATCGGGAACCTGCGCACGCCACTGGACGGGATTGGCCCCAAAAATCTGGATAGTGTTTGCCCCGATACGCTGAGCATTGTCCAGAGCCGTCAAGACGCCCCCCTCGGTTGATACATGAGCGCCAATGCGATGCTGGGTCGGCATGGATGCGGTAAAGGGCGGAGAGTGGTTAGCTATCGACTTTTGCCTCGTTTTCCTTTGCTATGCGCTGTAATTCATCGCGATGTCTCAACATAAGCTCCTGCATTATGTCTGCCTGATTCTTCCCACGCTTAAGTTCTTCCTGAAGTTCATGAGCGAGCGTTTCAAAAAATTCAGGATTTTTTGAAAACATTTGAACGATTTTTTCACGCTGATCCTGTGGAACTTGTTTTAACTGAGTCTCAAGCATCCGCCGAATAAAAAACTCTTTTATCATTGACCTAGTATTGCATAAATCCGCCTAGGCGCCAAGGGCAACCACATCCGCAAGAATCTGAGACGCATGGGTCTTGGGATCTACACGGTCATATATTTTTCGCACAATGCCTTGTCCGTCAACAAGAAAAGAGGATCGACGGGTAAGAAGAATTCCATCGGCGCCATACGCGGCAGTGACCTCTTTTTGTGGATCCGCGAGTAGGGTAAATTCGAGCCCATGAGCATTACAGAATTTTTTGTGGCTCTCAACCGAATCAGCGCTGATACCAATAATCGTCACTTTCTTTTTAAGCTCGTCGAAAATTTTTTGAAACTCTTGCGCCTCAATGGTGCATCCCGGCGTAAAATCCTTTGGATAAAAGTACAGCAATACAAATCCTCCCCGATGATCAGCTAAACGCCAGGTATGCCCGTCTTGATCAATGGACGTAAACTCTGGCGCCATAGTTCCTTCAATAATTTTTTTCATATACATTTTAGATTATTTTTTCTACCGCAAAAATTAATCGCCGCGAAAGAGATCCCGCGGGATATCCGCTACCGCCCACAACCCCTTGCGGGAATATAACCCGCGAGTACAATGCACCCATGCGTTCATTATACGTTTTATTCCCCCTTATTATTTTTGTCGCCGCACTCATCGGCCTAGGCACATGGATATTTCTCGTTTTTAGGACCTCGCGCGCAGGATGGGACGACCATCAGCAAGCCATTGTGGAATTCCCCAACGGAACCATTCTTGCCGAGGTGGCCAGCTCAACGATAAAGCAATACCAGGGACTCTCCGGGCACGCTCCCCTAGCACAAGATGCCGGCATGCTTTTTGTTTTTGGCAGCGCACAAAAATACCCATTTGTTATGCGCGGGATGACGTTTCCTCTGGATTTTGTTTGGCTCATCGATAACCACGTCATGGACATCGACCAAAACGTTCCCTGGCCGACTCGCGGGGAAAATGCCGAGATAGTGATGCCGCAAAAACCAATCACCATGGTGCTGGAAGTTCCTGCCGGCACCATTGACCGACTTGCCATTCACATCGGCGACGTGGTCACCATAATGCACGGGAAAACCGCCAAATAAAAACCACCGCACCATGCGGGGTTTTTATTCACTAGTGCAAAAACTTCGGCGAACTCTATTTTCCACTCCCGGTAAATTGCATGCTCTGTACGATGGCGGGCACGTCTTTAAGCATGGTCTCAAATTGTTGCTGTTGTCCCGCCGCACCCTTAAATAAGCCGCTGGGCGTCACGTTATATGCAAAAACCGTTCCATTGTGCGAGGCAATCGAAACAATCAAGCTTGTGCTTTTTTGTACGACTGCCCAATCTTTTTCCGGATAAGCGTACACCGTGAAAAGAGGATACGACGACGTTCCATTGGCAAAATTAAATGCGACCGCTTGCGATCCCGAGTTCATTTGATATTTCCCTTGCCATGAATCGGGGATAACCACGCTAAATCCCAGTTGCGCATCATAAACCGATTGTCCGGAAACAGGCGGTTGGTTGTCTCCGCTTTTTGGCGCGCCACCGCTTGATTGTTGCCACCACCAAGCAATGCCAACGCACAGAAGAACAAGGACAATCCCCGTCGTGATAAAAAGTAACTTCTTATTTTTTATTTGCATCATGCACCGCAGTATACACCAATTATCCATTTTGTCATGCATTTTGCTCTCGTGCGCGCCATACGATCGCATAAGTCCCCACTACCGCAGCCGTTTCGGCACGTAAAACAGTCCCCCCAAGCGAAATAATGCACGCTCCTCTTGCGCGAGCGTACTCATATTCCTCATCTGACCATCCACCCTCTGGACCAATAAAGATGTTTACCGCCCGATGGCTCGCGGCAAGACATGGCGAGTTATCAAGCGTCAATCCGCGCGGATCAAATAATACGCACGGCTCATGCGCGGTCATCGCACCATCAAACGCATCAACAAAACGCATCGTTTCCAGCAATAAAGGCATGGTGACGCGTCCCGATTGTTCGGCGGCTTCGCGCATAATCGTCGCAACACGAGCCGGTATAATATTCTTTTTTATGGTACGTTCCGTAACGCACGGGACGAGCGCATGAGCCCCGATTTCGGTTATTTTTTGCGCCACCCACTCAAAATTCTCGCGTTTTAAAATGGCGCAATATACCGTCACCGCAATGGGCGCGTCGGCCGATCGCCGACTCACCTCGTCGACACGACACATCACTTGATCACCCGACAAACGCACGATGCGCGCGTGCGCCTCCTGGCCACGATCGTTAAAAAGAGCTATCACCCCACCCTCTCGTAGTCGCAGCACTGTTTTTATTTGACGAATCATCCCCGCATTCCGCAGAATCAAATCGCTTTGGGGCGACAGGTCGTCGGTTATCAAAAAACGATGAATTTTCATGGTTTAAGATTCGTATAACGATGCCTGAGCTCGATAGGCGCACCACGGACACGCCTTTGCGGCCACGGGCGGATATTCTTCGGCAAGACATTGGTGCGCCCGCACCACAACGCGCTCAACCCAGTCATCGTTACCCGCGTAGGGAAGTAATAAAACATCGAATTCCAACACGCCATCAAAGGCGGCGCGATCTTTTTTCCCGTTTGCGTAAACAAAATAGCCGGTCGGTGACACCGCAAATCCATTTCTGCGAAATAACCATTGATAAATTTCTATCTGCCGCTTATATGCCTGCCGATAGTCTGCATCAAGCGTCAACGGCGCCGTTGTACTGGTTGCCTTATAATCAACAACAATCAGTTCGCCCGCATCGTTTATCCACACATCGTCGATAGCGCCAAAAATAGTCAGTTGCGTCGGCTCATGAAAGTATGATATTCCGCGCCTGGTGTCACGCCACGCATCAATCTTCTCGTGCATAAAAGGACGCGCCGTCACGCCGTATGCCCTTAACAACGGGTGAACACTGCCGGCAGCGCGATGGATATCAAATTCTTTTTTAAGAAGCGCATCAACCGCATTATTAAGTGTAAAGGGAAATCCAGGAACCTGGGCGACTCCTAAACGCCGATCAAAATAAAAACAGCGCGGACAATTAATAAAAAGTTCAAGCTTGGAACGGCTGAGCGTAAAGGGCGCGCCTGGTTCAAAAAGTTTTCCCGATGTCCGCGTGTGTGCCATATTTTTTAAGTATATCACGCTCGCAGACGCCAAACAAAAACGCTCCCGATACCATCGGGAGCGTTTAGTAAATTGATTAACTTATCTGCGTCCGCCATGGAATCCACCCTCACGACGAGGAGGCCTTTCCCCCATGGGACGAGCTTCGTTGACCACCAAGGAACGTCCGCCAAAATCTTTTCCATTTAACGTCTCAACAGCTTTATCGGCTTCATCGTCATTTGCCATTTCGACAAATCCGAATCCGCGTGAACGACCGGTCATCCGATCAATCATAACCGTTGCGCTGGTCACTTCTCCATATTCGGAAAAAGTGCTGGCAAGGTCTTCGTTGGCTGTTGTGTACGGGAGGTTCCCTACATATAACTTCTTAGCCATTTGAAACAAAATATAGTTTATCTAGTAAAGCACAAGGAAAGACCTTCTTTACTTTACGCCGCACGAGGGCTGGCCTCATAAAGAAACACCTGCGCTACCCGATTACTATACGGGATGCATATATAAAAAGCAATCCCAGAAATACCGCGAAAAATCGACCCAAAACAGACATCATGTGCTGTTGCTCTTATTTTCCGGCTATCAACGGCACAAAGGAATATCCAAAAAATTCCCGCTTAAGAAAATCATCTTTCCCGGTCTTATCAAGCACCACAATACTGTCACGCACCGGCGCAACAATGCGACCGCCGATTTTGAGTTGATCTTTCCATGTCTGCGGAATAGTGTCGACCGCCGCAGCGCCTGAGATAATTTTATCATACGGCATATGCTCGGCATCCCCTCGTGTGCCGTCTCCTTCAATGAGCGCTATATTTTTTGCTCCTTCTCCATCCCATCGAGCAAGGACCGCCCGTGCACCATCGTGTAATTCATGAATGCGTTCAAGGGAAATAATTGCGGGTTTTTCTGAATCGTGCGCGGTAGCGTCGTGCGTTAAAAAAGCACAAAGGGCAGTTTGCCATCCAGACCCGGTGCCGATTTCAAGAATAATCTCTCCCGGTTTTATTTCCAACAGATCCAGCATAAAAGCCACAACAAGCGGCTGCGAAATAGTCTGCCCATGTCCAATGGGTAGCGGTTCATTGAGATAGGCATGCTGTTTTATTTCTTTGGGCACAAAAAATCTTCGATCAACGGCAAAAAATGCTTCAGCAATCCGATCCGTCTTAAGATAGCCCAACAAGCGCAGTTCCTTAAACAATTCCTCGTTTGACGAAATCATGCTCTTCATCATACATCAAAAACATTCCCCCTTGCAACGCAAACGCCCACGACAGTTGTCCACAGCAATGAGTTGACATAAATATAAAATGTGGGATATAATAAATTCCAGCATCACGTAAACTGAATAGAGGGAACAAAGAGGAGGGCTCAGCCAATGGATTACTGACTGGATTTGTAGCCGGGATTCTTTTTCAAAAGAAGGGATAATCACATGAGAGCGGAGGCAGTGATGCAGCAAAGAAAATGCACCATCGCGGCGGTCGTCCTCACCGGCAAGGCAACCTCGCCGGCGAAGGTTGGGAAGGTTAAGAGGATCGATGAGGTGGTGGTCGACAAGAATACGTCGATCAGCCTCAAAACCCCGGACCCCGTTCACCGCCTCATTGACGCGGTGAAAGAAAGCCCGCGGAACAAAGTGATCCTCATCCCCATCCTGGACGGAAACTCCGCAAGGGGCGGCAAGAAGTTCGTCGACGTCAACCACTACCGCCCAGGCCATGAAATGGAAGATGTGTACGACCGCGTGCATCAACTTGCATGCGCTGGGACGCATGTCCTCGTGGCCCACCAGAACATGGACTTTTAACCCTTCGCACTCGGGAGCCAGTACGGAGTCCGATCCTCCAGCTCCTCTATCCCCTCAAGCACATTTGCACACCTCGCCGCCCCAAAAGGACGGCATTTTGTTGCAAAAAATCAACCGATTCGCTATTGTTATTCAACGAATGAGATTGGGAGTGTCGTCCAATGGTAGGACTCTGGTCTCCAAAACCAGGTATTCAGGTTCGAATCCTGACGCTCCCGCAGAAAGATTTTTTTGTGACGCCACCCACGCAAGATCGCACTTAAGCGATAACAACTTGTGCACGCGCGTAAAAAATCCCCCGCCTTGTAAGCGGGGGAAAATGCTATTTCTTTGTTTCCGTATGCTTGGTGTGCGCACGACACCATTTGCAATATTTCTGTATCACCAGCTTTCCTTCCGAAGTTTTCCTGTTTTTACGGGTGAAATAGTTGATGCGCTTGCATTCGCCACACTTCAATCGGATCAAATTTTCACTGAATTTTGACTTTGCCATAGTTCCTGTTTAGTGCGCCTACTGTAGCATATCCAACGGCATTATTGCAAGTCCCCTTTCATTATCCCGCGACTCATTTAAAATTAAGACGACAAAATAAAACAGACAGAAAATCTCAGGAAAAGTCCGCAAAAAATTCTTTATCTTGTGAGCCAATGCGCGGATTCGAACCGCGGACCTACTCCTTACCATGGAGTTGCTCTACCAGCTGAGCTACATTGGCTTATTTTAGAAACTTTATTTGAGAGTACGATACCGATATCTGCCCATGCGCGCAAGCCTTCGGTTGGTTGCTCTGCCTGATTACTCTGAGCCACCTCCCGGATTTGGACCGGGGACCTACTGTTTACAAAACAGTTGCTCTACCAGCTGAGCTAAGGTGGCGGTTGCTTTATCGTGTGGGTAGGGTGAGAGTTGAACTCACGCGGGCACATTGGCCAACGGTTTTACAGACCGCCCTCGGCCCCTACGAGACTACCTACCCAATGATGAGACAAACATTTACTGTGCCGCCTTATTTTCAAGGCACTCATTAAGAAATAGCGTTGCCAGTGTATACTAGACTTATCTATTTCTCAAGACCCCGCAATAATTACTCATCGGATCGACGATGCTTCCCATCGTCGGCCTCCTGCGCACGTTGACGATCTTCTTGCAACGTCTTAATGACATGCGGTGCATCCCCTTCGCCGCTATTTATTTGGGGACTCACTCGCTCAAGCGAACGGGCAATCAAGGCATCAAATTTCATCGTCCATATCTTCAGACGTCGTAATGTTTTGGTTGAATAGAACAACACCTTCTTGTCCATGGCGTCAACCCAATGCCAGCGAACCCCTCCCCAGAACGCTCCCGTGCCGCGCGATGGTTTTTCTTCTTCAAATCCATCAACCAACGGCAGTCGACGCAACATCAAAAGCGCTACCATTGCGAGCGCTAAGAAAAAAATCATCTCGAGAATAAAATAGAACATGGATAGTGGGAAGTATACCACATCAGCCGCCCCTACGCTCAACGCACGATTTGGCTAAATTTCATACCGGCAAAAACGTTCGATTTTTATATTTTCTCCCGTTTTTGCGATCGCTCGAGTTACTAAGTCCTGGATAGTCACTGACTCGTCGCGCACAAACGGTTGCGCAAGCAACTCATCAACCGTTGCCGGATCCATGGAAACAATATGCATGGCGATATCGTGCCCCAGCGCCTTAAATGTTTCGTTGTGAGCGACAAAATCCGTTTCACAACGAATCTCTAAAAGCACGCCGATGCGCCCGCTGTGAATATACGCCTCCAAGATACCCGATCCCGTTTTTCGCTCCTGCCGCTTCGTTGCCTTATCACCGCCACGCTCAAAAATAAACGCCCGCGCTTTTTCATAATCACCGTTGGCATCGTCAAGCGCCTTCTTGCAATCCATAACCCCGGCTCCGGTTTCTTCGCGCAATTTCACAATACTGTCTGTCATAGATTTTATTTAAGATTAGCAATGATTCGATTTATCACCCAGTCAATAGATGACCGCGCGTGATCATTGGCTGGCACAAAATAGGCAAAATCATTCGGATCATCGTCGCTATCAATAATTCCCAATACGGGAACGTGTTTGATGCGCGCTTCAGCAATAGCCGTCTTGTGTCCCTTGGGAGAACCGTCGATAACAAACATGATGTCAGGCACTTGCCCCATATTTTCAACGCCAGTGAATTTATGTTCCATCTTCTCGACTTCGCGCTTAATCAAGAGCTGTTCCTTTTTTGTATATTTATCTAAACGACCCTGGGTTAAATCATCTTTCTGTTGTTTGTAGTAGTTGATTCGCTTGGAGAGAATAGAAAAATTAGTGAACAACCCGCCGATCCAGCGACGAGTTACGTACGAACAATCACCCAGTGCTTGAGCAAGCGCCATAACCGAATCAGTCGCTGCTGGTTGTGTACCAACAATGACAAATGTTTTTTTGTCTTCAATAGCTTTCTTCAAGAAACCGGAAACAATATCAATTGCCTTAAGCGTCTTTGTTAAGTCAATAACTTCAATGCCATTCCGCGTAGAAAAAATATATTCGTCAAAATGCGGATTCTTGCGCGACTTTTTGTGGCCATACAATACTCCCGCCTGTGCCATTTCAAGCAACGTTTCCTCATCAGCGCCAACGCCGGAAAAAAGAGTATCCGCATCAAGAAATGCCCCGCTCACCTGCTTTTGGTCTTTTTGATCGTTTGGTATATCCATACGTATGCATGCCACGCCTGTCCGCGGCTGGGCTCCGTTTTATCCCGCACATGCGGGACACCGAGCGATTATTATTAATAAAAACCGCCTGCCATCGCACAAAAGCGCTCAGCAAACAGCGCATAGACTATACCTCACCAAAAGACAAAAAGCAAGGAAAATCAACCTCGCGCACTTCGCCATTCGTCTATTTTTTTGTGATCACCCGACAATAAAACTTGCGGCACGCGCCATGCTTTTTTAGCTTTTTTGGAATCGGGATAAAAAACCTCAGGACGTGTGTAAACGGGGTAGCTTCCCTTCACTTCCTCCAACGACTCCTCTTTGCCCAAAACACCCGGGACAAATCGCGCAATGGCATCAATGGCCAGCATGGCTGGGATCTCGCCTCCCGAGAGGATAAAGGGGCCCACCGATAGTTCCTCATCGGCAATATGGCGCGCCACGCGCTCATCAACCCCCTCATACCGCCCACAAATAAACACCACATGATCGTACCGAACCAGCCGTCGCGCCTCGACGCTGGTGAATAACTTTCCGCGCGTACTTAAGAGCACGATACGTGTTTTTCTGTGCATGGTGCGAACAATTTTTCTTTTCAGCGCCGCAACGCCTCGATAAATAGTATCCACCTTAAGAACCATCCCCGGTCCTCCTCCATACGGACTATCGTCTATCTTTTTGTGTTTATCAACGGCTCCTGCGCGCAGATCATATACCCGTACCGAAATTATTTTGCGCGCCTGCGCCTTCCCAAAAATTGACGCCATAAAATACGGCGCAATAACCTCTGGAATGGCAGAAAAAACATGAAATGTCTTAGGCGCTGATCGAACGATCCCGCGGCGACGGATGGATCCCATGAGATATACTATACAAAAAACAGTCCCGTCTGCCAACCGCAGACGGGACTGTTCCAATATACCGCTTAAAGATTCTTCAAATCTTCCATCGCCTGATCAATCGCTGACGTCGAAGCGACGCCAACCTCTTCATGATGATGAGGACCCGTTCCACCTTCTGGCTCAAGAATTTTTAAATTAACCCGAGCATTATTTTTCATACCCACGATGCGCAGCAGCGATCGAATCGCTTTAGCGGTTGATCCCGCACGACCGACAATCTGCCCCATGTCCGCCTTATTGACTTTTAATTTCAACAACACGCCCATTTCATCAATGGTGCGCTCGATAAGGACATCATCAGGATAGTCGACTAACGATTTTGTAACCAATTCAAGAAATGCTTGATCCCGTTCCATGGCTATTTCTGTGTTGCTTGATTTGTACTCGACCTTTTCAATACGATCAGAATATCAGATACTCGGTTTGGTAACGCACAGTCACCAGAGACTCGCTCACTATTCAGCGGCTGGTTCGGACGTTTCAATAACTGGCTCCGCTAGAACCTCCGATTCGGGGGCAATGACAGCAGATTCGGGCGCCGATTCCTCCGCAACAGCCGATTGAGATTCTTGAGCAACGACAGCTGGCTCTGCGGGATGTTTTGATTTTTTATGTACCGCGATTTTTGCGCCAACAACGATTTTGGCATCCACGAGAATATTGTGCACCGTATCCGTTGGCTGTGCGCCAACGCCAATCCAATGGGTCGCACGCTGAGCATTAATGCCAAATTTATTGGTATGCGGATTGTACCACCCCAAATCTTCAATAAACTTCCCTACTAATTTCGATTTCTTCTCCATAACCGCAACGCGGTATGAAATCTGCTTTTTCTTCCCCACGGGACGTAGTTTGATTGCAATCATAATCTGTTTAATTACCAGTGCGCGTATTGTACTGACAGAAACCCGCAAAGTCAACCCCGATGCTTTGCCAGTTGGAAGCTCCCCGCGAATAGCATTGCCATCGCCGGCCGCATCCGCCCGCACTATTTTTGCTCAACAACGGCATCGTCGGCAAACCGCAATGACAGAACTTTTGAACATCCGGCCTCATCCATCGTAACCCCATACAATACATTGGCCGCCTCCATAGTAACCCGATTGTGCGTCACCACGATAAATTGCGTATGGGACGCAAATGTATGAATGAGATCTGCAAATCGTTTTGAGTTCTTCTCATCCAATGCCGAGTCAGCTTCGTCAAGGATTAAAAATGGCGGTGGACTAACCGATACCAGCGCAAAAAGAGCCGCAATAGATACAAGACTCTTCTCTCCTCCCGACAGCGCCTCTAAACTCATTACCTTCTTTTGAGGGATCGCTAATTCAACATCAATGCCCGCCAAAATTTCTTCTGACTCCTGCGTGGATGTTTCTTGATTTTCGGGAGTGCCACCTTCGAGCAATTGCGGTGCCCGCTCTTTATACACCACCTTCATGTGCGCATGTCCGCCGCCGAACATTAACCGGAAAAAGGTGTTAAACTCCTCGTTGACGCGCTTGAAGGACAATGAAAACTGCGTCGTGATTTTATTCCCCAGCTCCTGCGCCAAACCATCAAGATCCGCAATGGCGTGCTCAAGATCCGCGGATTGTTTTTCGAGAAAAGAATAGTGCGCTTCAACTTCTTGGGTTTCCTGTACCACCCCTTGATCAATTTCGCCGATACTCGCAATATCACCGCGCAAATGAAGCACCTTTCGTTCCAAATCTCCCATAGCCGAATCATCACCCACCGGCTCAAACGCTGGTTCATTGGCCACGCGTTCAATATCAACCATCGACAACCCCGCCGCTTCAATCATTCGCTGAGTTTCGGCAATACGGAATTGTATTTTTTCATCCTCGAAAATCATTCGCTGTTTCCGTTCACGCAATTCTTGCAACATTCGCCCAATGCGCTCGCGCTGAGCAAACGCCTCTTTAAAACGAACGTTAAAATCTTGAACTCCGCGAGAAAGCATTTCTTCATTTTTCTCTATATCGGCAATGCCTTGATCTAATTGAGCAAGGGTTGCGGTGATTTCTTTCTTCTGTTGTGCCAGTGCGCTTGTCGCCGTACGCATTTGATCAGTCTGAGGCGTTTTCGTCATCCCATCGATAGCCCGCAAAGCGCGCGCGATAGATTCTCGCATGCCATGGATCGATGTTTCGGCGGATACATCGCGCAATATATTTTTTACCTCCGCCAGCACGGAGCGCAGAACCCCGACGGAAACATCAACATCCATCGTTGTTTGTTCAACGCGATCAATGTCTGCCTCTATTTTAAACAAGGACCGTTCGAGCCCTGACTTCTTTGAAAAAAGATCACGCTTTTGTTCCTGGAGTTTCTTGAGTGCATCGGACGAAAACGAAGAATCTTCAATCTGATGCACATGGGCATCAGCCTGTGCAAGCTCTTTTTCGTGCGCAACAAGCGCCTCATCAATCGCGCCACCATCAACTGAATGCGCTTGGGTGCGAGCAACAAAAAGATGCCCAAGCTTTGATGCATACAAAAGTTTCTCTGACTCGCGCAAGTCCTCTTCAATTTCAAATCGCTTTTCCCATCGCGACGTCTGCCGTTTCAGCATGCGCAAACGAGGAGCGACCTCCCCCATCATCGCCGATACTTTATCAAGATTGATGCGCGCATTTTTCAATTTGCGCTCGCTTTCAGCTTTTTTTAATTGATACTCCCGCAAACCAAGAATTTCCTGCACCATCATCATGCGGTCGGCCGCCGATGCACGGACAAAAATGTCCGCCGATCCCTGGCTGATAATAGTCAATCCTCGCGTGCCAAGCTTTGCTTTTGAAAAAAAATCAACTACGTCCTTAAGACGAACCTCGCTGTCATTCATAAGATATTGCGATACGCCCGCTCGCGTTACCCGCCGCGTTATCACAATTTCCTTGAATTCAGAGGGAAGTTTGCCCGATGCGTTATCAAGTACCACGCTGACCTGAGCCATGCCGACACGCGGCTTTTTCGGCGTTCCGGCAAAAATAAGATCCTCAATGGTATCACCGCGCAAATTTTTCGCCTCTCGTTCCCCCAAGAGCCACCGCACCGCATCAATAACGTTCGATTTACCCGATCCATTGGGGCCGACAATACCAACGATTCCCGAAGGAAATTCGAATGTTGTTTTTGCCGCAAACGACTTAAATCCGTTTATTTCCAGTCTCTTTAAAAACATATAAACCGTTCTTCGCCGCCTCAACTTCGGCCTCTTGTTTAGAATACCCCTGACCATCCGCGACCTTTCGTTCGCCGACAAAAACGCTCACCGTAAAAACTTTACGATGATCCGGCCCCTCTTCCTTGAGAACCACATACGTAGGCGTTATTTTAAAATGTTCCTGCGCATATTCCTGAAAAGAGCTCTTGGCGTCGCGATAAAGATGATGGGTAACCACGTCGTCAACACTGCACAACACATGCGCCCTGATAAAATCACCGACGATTCGATATCCTCCATCTAAATATAACGCACCCAGCAATGCCTCAAACGCATTCGCAAGAATGACTTCTCGCGCCTTACCCGTATCTCGCGCCTCGCCCTTCGACATCAGCACCGATCCGCCCATGTCTATCTCTGTCGCCGCCTTTGCCAAGGCAACATAGTTAACCAGCGCCGCTCGAATACTGGTTAATCTTCCCTCGTCATCGTGAGGATATTTTCCATATAAAAATTCGGTAACAACCAACTCAAGAACCGCATCACCAAGAAACTCAAGCCGCTCATTGTGCGGCAATCGCCATGACGGATTTTCATTCAAATATGAGCGATGCGTCAACGCTTCATTGAGAAGATCTTCGTTGTGGAAAAAGAACCCAATTTTTTTTTGAAACGCGCGAATGTCGTTGGCCATATCTTATTGAACGGACTCCGACGAAGAAACCGCTGACGAAGGATCTTTGTCTTCAGCCGACACCTGTTCCAACTGTTTATATACCGTTCCCAAAACGCCATTGACGAATTTTCCCGAATTGACGCCTCCATAGTTTTTCGCCAATTCAATCGCCTCATTAATAGCGACTTTATGCGGCACCTCCTCGTGATCCGCGAACATCAATTCGTAAACGCCTATGCGCAATACGTTGCGATCAATAAGTGCAATCTGGTCAAACGGCCACTCAACCGCCGATGCGCTGATGATCGCATCAATCTCCGCAAGATGCTGGACAACGCCGTTGACAATTTTCCACACAAACTCGGGCTCATTGATGCCGGGAGCAAATTCATCGCTGTTGCGTTGGACGATAGATACCAAATCACCAGTGCGACCGGAAAAATCCCATTCATACAGCGATTGAAGAACGACCGAGCGTGCGAGATGACGAGTAGCCATAGTAAAAATGCAAAAGGCAAAAATCAAAATGAAAAATACGGCGGGATCCCGCCCGATTTTGATTTTTTATTTTTGATTTTTTATTTTTGTTGGCCGATATCCGCAGTTTGAGCACATGCGATGCGGCAACGTTGGGTGCTTGCACTTGGGACATGCAATCAACTGATTCGACTTGAGCGCCAAATGCGACCGACGATTCCCCGTCTTTGATCGTGTATGATGTTTTGTTGGTACGCCACCCATATATAAACTGAAAAAAATTAATAGGCCACCCCGAGGCCGACAAGCCCTGAGGCAAAAACCAAAATGCAAAATAAAAATCTAAAATGCAAAAAGGGCATTCCCCGATTTTTTTACATTTTACATTGCCGTTTTGACACTACGTCCTTGGTTTCTGGTTTGATACTATGGCATTTTTTGGTAAATGTCAATTCACGATTTAAACAAACTTTTTGATAAAGGAACGGCGATGCAGGGGGCTTGGGCCGTATTTTTTTATCGCCCGAATGTGTTTTTTGGTCCCATATCCTTTGTGTGCGTCAAATCCATAATGAGGGTAACGGCGTGCCATGCGTATCATCGCCCGATCGCGCAAAACCTTTGCCGCAATTGACGCCAACGATACCGCCGGTACTCGTTCATCCGCCTTTGCGAAATGCTCAAAATCATCGCGCGCGCGCAATGCATTGCCTAACGACAATCCCCCATCGGCCACCACACGCACCACGCCAACGCCCCGCACAACTCTACGAACGCGCACATACGCTCTTTGTGCGGCACGATCGCAGGCACGAGCTATATTAAGAGTATCGATAACCCCCGGTGATACGCGCGCGATAATAGGCTCAATGCCCCGCAAACGCATCCACGCAAACCATGCTTCTCGCTGGCGCAACGAAAGCTTTTTTGAATCAGCAAGTTTGCATGGAAACAAGTGTCCACTCGTATGTGCGTGCGCCCGATACGCGCGTGCCAAACTTTTATTAAGAGCCGCGGAAATAACCACGGCACCGACATACGCGTCCCCCGCCAACGGACCGCGTCCGACTTCATCGATTCCGACGACATACCGGTAAGAACGAGTTGCGTTCATAGATGAACGGCAGTATACAATAAATCGACGGGACATAAAACGTTTCTAACCCAAAATTTTCTGCCTTTTGCATTAAAAAATAGATATGGGTATACTACCTTCTCCGCGCAGTCCGCATGCGGCGTAGCGGCGGTACGTTATTCATGCTATGGTTGAGTTACTTGTATGAAATTCGTCCATCTTCACACGCACAGCCACTACTCATTGCTTGATGGACTATCAAAAATTGATGACTTGATCGCACACGCACAAGTGCTGGGCATGGAGTCGCTGGCGCTCACCGATCACGGCAATTTATACGGCGCTATAGAATTTTATAAAAAAGCAACCAAGGCCGGCATCAAGCCAATCTTGGGTGTTGAGGCCTATCTGGCTCCCAAAAGCCGTTTTGACCGCACCCCTATCGACGATGAACGGTATTATCATCTGACTCTTTTGGCAAAAAACAATATTGGGTGGCAAAACTTGATCCAATTAGTCACCAAAGCGAATCTTGAAGGATTTTATTATAAGCCGCGCATAGACAAAGAACTCCTAGGCCGATATCACGAAGGCATTATCGCGCTTTCCGGATGTTTATCGGGAGAAATACCCCGTTTATTGCTCAAGGATCGTCCCGCCGAGGCACTGACCGCCCTCAAAGAATACCAAAATATTTTTGGCGATGATTTTTATATTGAACTCTGGTCCCAGCAAAAAATTCCCGATGCGCAAAAAACGCTCCCTAAACTTCTTGCATTGGCGCGCGCGCAAAATGTTCCCATGGTCGCAACGCAGGATTCGCACTACCTCACTAAAGAAGACTCATTCTACCATGACATTCTTCTGGCAATACAAACCGGCAACAAAGTTACCGATGACGATCGGCTCACCTTGCGTGCCGGAGATTTTTCCTTGCGATCCGGCGAGGAAATGACGGCGGCATTTTCCGATGTTCCGGAAGCAATCACCAACACACAAAAAATAGCCGATCAGTGTTCCGTTTCTATCGAGCTCGGTAAGGTCTTACTGCCAACCTTTCCCGTGCCAGAAGGAGAAACGGGAAATTCATATCTTAAAAAACTTATCGCACAACGAATCCACGACCGCTATTCGGATACGACCCCATCGATACAAGAACGCCTCGACTATGAGCTGTCTGTCATCGAAAAAACAGGATTTGCGGATTATTTTCTCATCGTCCAAGACTATGTGAACTGGGCTAAAGCGCATAAAATCGTCGTGGGACCCGGCCGCGGATCGGCGGCAGGCAGTATTATTTCCTATATTCTCAAAATCACCGACGTCGATCCTCTCCGCTATGACTTGCTTTTTGAGCGTTTCTTAAACCCCGATCGCATTCAAATGCCTGATATCGATATGGATTTTACCGACGTGCGCCGCGACGAAGTTTTGGGCTATCTGAAGGAAAAATATGGAGAAACACATGTGGCCAACATCATCACTTTTGGCACCATGGCATCGCGAGCGGCATTGCGCGACGCCGGACGTGCGCTCGGTTTTTCATATTCATTTTGCGATCAGCTTGCCAAATTAATCCCTTTTAATTTTTCTTTAGACCAATCGCTGGATGGCGTTGATGAATTTAAAAAATTGTACCAAACAAACACCGACGCTCGAAAACTCATCGATGCGGCAAAGCATCTTGAAGGCGTAGTGCGCCATGCGTCCGTGCACGCCTGCGGCATTGTGATTTCGAAAGACGAGCTCACGGCCTATATGCCGCTTCAATACGCGCCGCAAGACGACCACACCATCATCACGCAATTTGAAATGCACACCGTTGAGGACTTGGGATTGCTCAAGATGGATATGCTTGGACTGAAAAACCTCACCATTATTGAGAACACCATACGTCTCATTAAAGACATTCAGAACGTTGAATTGCACATTGACACCATTCCTTTGGACGATCCGAGCACTTTTACCATGTTGCAGGCCGGCGACACCACCGGCGTCTTTCAGCTTGAATCAAGCGGCATGCGGCGCTATCTCAAGGATTTGAGACCCAATGAGCTGGAAGATATTATCGCCATGGTCGCCCTGTATCGCCCCGGCCCCATGGAATTGATCCCGCAATATATCGCACGAAAATTCGGACGCGAACCGGTTGCCTATCTTCATCCGATGCTTGAACCGATTTTAAAAAATACCTATGGCATCGGCGTCTATCAGGAACAGATGATGCGCATCGCCAGAGATCTTGCAGGTTTTTCGCTCGCGCAAGCCGATACCCTCCGCAAAGCCATTGGTAAGAAAATTAAAGAGCTCCTCGATCAGCAACAAGAGAGACTCATCGCCGGCATGATTAAAAACGGCATCGACAAAAAAACGGCACGCGCTATCTGGGAACTATTCCCGCCGTTTGCCCGCTACGGATTTAATCGAAGCCATGCCGTGTGTTATGCCTACATTGCTTATCAAACAGCTTACCTACGCGCACATTTTCCGATTGAATTTATGGCAAGCCTGCTCAATGCCGACGCCAGCGACATCGAGCGAATTTCGTTCCTTATTGGAGAAGCCAAGCGCAAACACATCGCCATTCTCCCCCCCGACGTCAACCAAAGCTACCGCGCCTTTGCGCCCGAAGGAAATAATGTTCGATTTGGACTTGGTGCAGTAAAAAATGTCGGCTCAAATATCGTCGACGCGATCGTAGCCGAACGGCAAAAAGGCGGAGCATACATAACTTTTGAGGATTTTCTCACTCGTGTATTTCATAAAGATCTCAATAAAAAATCTCTTGAGTCGCTGATAAAAGCGGGTGCATTTGATTCATTGGGCGTCGAACGAAAAATGCTCTTGGTCAATCTGGATAAAATCGTACTGTTTGCACAAGAAATGCGGCGCGCCATTGCATCACAACAACACAATTTATTTGGAGGCGCTACTGCCCACACATCCTTGGCGCTCTCCCCCAGCCAACCGGCCACCCGCGAAGAAAAACTATTTTGGGAAAAAGAGCTCTTGGGATTTTACATGTCCGATCATCCGCTTAAAAAATACGAAACGATTTTTAAACAAAAACAAGTCTCGCCACTCGCCGACATCATTGCCCGCCGCGCCAAGGGAGGAATCGGCGGATCATTGCGGGCGGGCGGCATTATTACTTCAATTAAGAAAATCATCACAAAAAACAATAAACCAATCGTGTTTGCAAAACTCGAGGATTTGAGCGATACTATGGAAGTTGTTGTTTTTTCAGAAACCCTTGAGCGTAAACCGGATTTGTGGCAAGAAAAAAACATCCTCATCATTCAAGGGAAGCTCTCGGAGCGTGACAACGAACCAAAAATTATCGTCGATCAAGCAATTAAATTAAACTGATTTCCTATGTCCATCATCCGTCCCAGCGTCGCCGACAAAAAACTTCACGCCGTCCGCCATTCGCTCTCGCATCTTTTGGCGACCGCGGTTTTAGAAAAATTTCCCGGTACAAAATTGGGCATCGGACCAGTAATTGAAAACGGTTTTTATTACGATTTTGATTTTAAAAAACCGATTACCGAGGCGGATTTGCCTCATTTGGAAAAACGCATGCGGGAACTTGCCGCGCATCATCTTCTTTTCAAAAAAATAGCCACCACGCCTGCGGGCGCAAAAAAAACGCTTCAGGGACAACCATATAAAAACGAGCTCATTGACGACCTCAAAAAAAAGCACGAACCGATTTCTCTTTACACAACCGCGACGGCAGATAAAAAATCAAAACCGCTCTTTGTCGATCTGTGCGCCGGACCGCATGTCAAAAACACCAAGGAGATTCCTCTTGACGGCTTTAAACTCATATCTCTTGCTGGCGCCTATTGGCGAGGAAGCGAGAAAAATAAAATGCTTTCCCGCATCTATGGCGTAGCATTTTTGTCAAAAAAAGAATTGGACGACTACCTCAAACAACAAGAGGAAGCCGAGAAACGTGATCATCGAAAACTGGGGAAAGAGCTAAAACTTTTTGCCTTCAACGATCTCACGGGGCCAGGACTTCCGCTTTGGCTTCCAAACGGCGCCATCATTATTGAGGAACTCGAAAAATTGGCAAAAGAAAAAGAATGGGAGGCCGGCTACGACCGAGTCAAAACTCCGCATATCGCCAAAGCAGACATGTACAAGACGTCGGGACACCTTCCTTATTACGCCGACTCCATGTATCCGCCAATGACGCTTGAGGAGAATGGACAAAAAACCGTTTACTACCTCAAGGCCATGAACTGCCCGCATCACCACCAAATCTACGCCACAGAACCGCATAGCTATCGCGATCTGCCGATACGGTTAGCCGAATACGGCACCTGCTATCGATATGAAAAGAGTGGCGAGTTGTTCGGATTGATGCGCGTCAGATCCATGCAGATGAACGATGCTCATATTTATTGCACTGAAGAGCAATTTGCCGATGAATTCATGGCGGTGGTCAAACTGTACATGGATTATTTTAAAATCTTTGGCATCGAGAAGTATGTGATGCGCCTCAGCACTCACAGTAAAGAAGGGCTGGGCAAAAAGTATATCGACAACGAAAAACTCTGGCTGAAAACCGAAAAAATGGTTCGCGATGTCATGAAGAAAGAAAAAATCCCCTTCGTTGAGGTTTCTGACGAAGGAGCATTTTATGGACCGAAAATTGATGTGGAAATTTGGAGTGCAATCGGCAGAGAATTCACCCTGGCCACCAATCAGGTTGATTTTGCCGTTCCTGAACGATTTGGACTCACCTATACCGACCAGACGGGGAAGGAACGGACGCCGCTCTGTATACACCGCGCCCCGCTTTCAACCCATGAACGGTTTATCGGGTTTCTCATCGAACACTACGCCGGTGCGTTTCCGACATGGTTGGCACCCGCGCAAGTTGCGGTTATTCCCGTTTCCGATAAACACACCGCCTACACCCAAGCACTAGCGGCACTCCTGAAGGACAAAAAAATACGCGTAAAAATATTTGAAGCCACTGACACGCTAGGCAAACGCATCCGCGAGGCTGAAATGAAGAAAATCCCCTACGCGATCATTGTCGGCGACAAAGAGAAGGAAAACGAAACCGTGAGTGTCCGCAGTTACCACCGGGGACAACTGGGAGAAATGAAGGCAAGTGAATTCGTGGAAATGGTTACGAATGAAATAAGCCAAAGAAAATCATAAAAAGAATCGGCCCCGCAACGCGGGGCCTTTTTTAAACCAAAAGATCTACCACCCCCTCTCCACAACCGAGCGACGGTCGAAGCATCTGAACCGCGTCATCCCGTCGGGCGAAAGGTGTCGCCAACCCCCACACCAATACCGGAGCAACGATGCACGCGATAATTATAAGATAAACCAGTCCTCTGTCGCGCATGGCATCCTCCTAGACATTTGGTGTATCATACGCCCATGCAGAAAACAATGCTTCCCATCATTGCCATCGTGGGTCCTACCGCTTCGGGCAAATCGGATGCGGCAATTGCGATTGCGCTTTCCATCAAAAAACATGCCCGCCAATTGGGGATCGCTGGTGCCGAAATAATATCCGCTGATTCGCGACAAGTATACAAAGAATTCAACCTTACTTCAGGGAAAGTCACCAAAAAAGAGATGCGGGGCATCCCCCATCATCTACTTGACGTTGCCTGGCCGCATCGCACATTTACCGTTGCCCGTTACCAAAAACTAGGGCGCACCGCGATAAAGAATATATATGCTCAAAATAAAATCCCCGTCATCTGCGGCGGCACCGGTTTTTTTGTTGATTCGTTGCTCTACGATGTGCAGTTTCCCTCTGCAAAACCAGACACTGCTCTTCGCAAAAAACTCGACAAGATTTCCACGGAGAACCTCTTTGCGCAACTGCAGAAAAAAGACCCCCGTCGAGCGGCAACAATAGACCCCCACAACAAACGCCGGCTTATTCGTGCGCTTGAAATCATTTCCACAACCGGCAAGCCGATCCCCGTCGCTACACGAGAACCGTACTACCCGAAAACAATTATTGTCGGCATGAATCCCCCGCAAAACATCCTCGCCGAACGAATAGAGAAACGCATACATACCCGCATAAAGCACGGCATGATCGCCGAGGTTACGCGCCTGCACAAAAACGGCCTCTCCTGGAAACGCCTTGAACAATTCGGCCTTGAATATCGCTGGATCGCGCGCTATCTCCAAAAAACAATATCTAAAGAAAACATGATTGCCGAACTTTCTGCCGACACGCGGCGCTATGCGAAACGGCAAATGACTTGGTTTAAAAGAAATAAAAATATTATCTGGATAGCTGATGTGGAAAAAATTCTTCCGACATTGAATGCGTCGCTCATGAATGAATTATGTGAATAAAAAACTCCGCCAACGGCGGAGTTTTTTATTTCATTATTTCTTAAATTAATCGGCTGGCTCTTCTTCGGGCGCCGCATAAACCTCTGGTTCGTTGAGCGCCTTCCATAGGGCTCGTGCTTCACCCCACCCGATCTGATCGGGCAAAACACCATCGGCATTAAGCGCATGCGACCATTCACTGGCTACCATCGTTTGAAATTTTTCTGTGGCAATAGCCCTTTCCTCATCGTCAAACCCCGATGCGTTATCAAGCCAATTCTTAAACGACCCGCGAAGCAATCGATACTGGATAAGAACCTCATCGGATGTTCGCACGTGATTATCTCCCGTTTCGGCACTATCATGCGCCGTAAGAGCGATTTCGTGCGCAAACAGATTGGCAAAAAGTGTAATATTTCGACGATGTTCCTGATTGTTTACATACGTTTCAATGGAAATAGTGTCGGTTTTTTCGCGTTTTATGCGTTCAAACTGGACATAAGGAACTTCCCCATGACCAATCTCCGTCGGTTGTAATGCGGTCTCGATTTCTAAGGGATCAATCTCCGATTTTGGTCTTTCGAATGGCATGCGATTATATTGTCGCTTATTGTTTAATAATAACCATGATAAAACATTGTAAAAATTTTTAAACCCAATCGCCTCAAACCAAATCAGAAGACTCGATTTTTTTACGGATAACATCAGCCAAATGAATAAACGGTTTTCGATCTTCCGGATTAAGCCGTGCCGCAAATTCTTCTAATTCAGCTGGTGTCGCTTCATCTTTTTCAATCTTATCCAGGATGGCATCAACATCTTGCTTAATCAACTCATACAGCGGCAATGACTGGTGCATAATGCCGGCGATTTTTTCCATTACGTCATGCTTGGCGCTTTCCAACAATGTCGGCTCACTCGCCTCCATCGTCTCTAGGGCAGAAGAAACGTCTGCCAACACCTCTGCGTCGTGCATGATCATTTCCCGATCAAGATCGTCTGCGTTAACCTCAATAACGTCTTCGTTTGGATTGACCTCATTATTATTCAGACTCATGTTTTCAAAACTCATATATGTATACAATGACCTTTGTTTGTTATTATATTAACAATTTTCCCTTTAGCACCGTCCGGACAATTTCCGGATTAGCCGCACCGCGCGTTTTGGCCATGACTTGACCGACCAAAAACTGCAACGCCGCTTCCTTACCGTTTTTATAATCAAAGCACACTTTTTCATTTTTGTCAATTATCTCCTGCACCACGGCGTCAAGTGCTCCAACGTCGGAGACTTGAAAAAGATTCTCTTCGATTAAGACCCCCTCTGGATCACGTCCCGTATCCATGCTCTTTTTGAGCACATCCTTGGCAACGCGACTGGAGATCTTATTTTGTCCTAAAAATACTACAATATGCGCCAAATGCTCCGGTTGCAGTTTTGTTTCAGAGAGCGCCATTCCCGTAGCGCTCAAGACCCCCTGAATATCGGAGACGAGATAATTATACACCATCCCCGCATCTCCATATTCGTCCAACGCACGCAATTCAGAAACTGTTTTTTCAAAAAAATCAGCCATCGTCATATCACCCACCAAAAGATCTGCCTGCGTTTCAGAAAGATTGTATTCCTGTGAAAATCGTTCGCGCCGCGCCTGAGGTAATTCCGTGATTTGCGCACGAATTGTATCAAGATACGCATCATCAAACGTTAGCGGCGGCAGATCCGGTTCGGGAAAATAGCGATAATCGTGAGCCTCTTCTTTTGACCGTTGAGAATAGGTTTCCTGCGTGGCCTCATTCCATCCGCGGGTTTCCTGTTTAATGACGCCGCCATCAACGTAGACCGCTTCTTGGCGAGCGATTTCATACGCAATTGCTCCCTCAACCGCTCGAAATGAGTTGAGATTTTTTACTTCAACTTTTGTCCCCAATGTGTTCGCATCGGCGCGTGCGATAGAAATATTTGCCTCAATGCGCATATGCCCTTTCTCCATGTCACCATCAGACACTCCTAAGTACCGCAAAATTAATTGGAACTCGCGTGCAAATTCAACAACGTCTTGCGCGGCGTGAAAATCAGGTTCGGTAACCAATTCCATCAATGGAACGCCGGCGCGATTAAAATCAACTAAACTGCTCTTCCCATCGGCCGCGTGCGCCAAGCGAGCCGTATCTTCTTCTAGATGAATACGTGTGATGCGAATCTTTTTTTTGCTCTGTGGCAGAGTCAAAAATCCCTCCGCGCATAACGGCTGATCGTATTGGCTGATTTGGTACGCCTTGGGAAGATCCGGATAAAAATAATTCTTTCGATCAAACTTTGAGAACCGACCGATGCGGCAATTGAGCGCCGATCCGGTTTTGACGACATACGCAATCGCCCGTTCATTAGCAACCGGCAATGTTCCGGGATGCCCGAGGCATATGGGACATACATTGACGTTTGGCGAAAGCTCTGTTTCGTCGTTCAAGCAATCGCAAAACATTTTGCGCCTTGTTGCCAACTCCGCGTGGATTTCAAGTCCTATGGTTGGAATATACATCGGTGAACATTATACCCCACAGCCAGAGCGCTTTACAAATAATCAGCCAGCGCCGTTTTGACGCGCTCAAAAACCTCTTCGGGTGTTCCGCGCCCATCCACAACCGCAAATCCTTCAAAATGCGGCCCAATCGACAAATACGCATCGCGAATAATACGCTGACGCTCAAGCGTCTCAAAATACGTATGCCCCTCGCCACGATCGGTAATGTGTTGCAACGCAACATCCGGATCGACGTCGATAAAAATTGTTCTGGCTGGAAGGACAAAGAGATCGCCCAAAATTTCCTTGTGATTTTCCAAAAGCGTCTTCCAGTGCAATTGCCGATCGACGCCTCCATAAGCGAGCGTCGAGAGAAAATAGCGGCCACAAATCACCCTCTCTCCCTTTTTGAGCGCGGGGATGACGACACGCTCCAGATGATCTTTGCGGTCAAGAATATAGAGCAACTGCATTTTTTCAGCCGATACCGCATTGGCGCCATCACCATGAATCAATGCCTCAATCTGCTCCGACCATTGGCCATCGCGCGTATGCTCGCGTGTAAAAACCACATCAGTTTTTTTGCGGCTCCGATACCATTCCTTTAAGAAATCAATTTGCATGCCCTTCCCCGATCCATCGATACCTTCAAAAACCACGAAATTTTTTTCGTATCGCATAAACACAGTGTATCGCCAAACCATCGAAAATACAAAGTCCCTCCCATGCGGGAAGGACTTTGTATTTTTTAAAACATCCGACGGTCCCTCACGAACCGCACGAACGGCAAAAACTAGTCAATAACCTCAATCCCCATCGATCGAGCAGTACCGGCGATAGTCTTCATCGCCGCATCAATGTCGCGGGCATTAAGATCGCTCATTTTCTTTTCCGCAATCGCTCGTATATCGGCGCGAGTCACCTTGCCCACTTTCCCGCGTACCTGGTCAGCCGCTCCTTTTTCAACGCCGGCAGCTTTCCGCAACAAATCCGACGCTGGCGGTGTTTTGAGCACAAACTCAAATGTACGGTCTTCATAAATAGTGATTTCCGCTGGAACGATGCTCCCCACCATATCCTTGGTAGCCTCATTGAATTGTTGGCAGAACTGCGCCAAGTTAATACCATGAGGACCAAGTGCCGTTCCCACCGGAGGAGCCGGATTAGCTTTTCCTGCCGCCAACTGCAATTTTAATTTTGTTTTGATTGCTTTTGCCATACGATTTTATATTTTTTGAATTTGCGCCGAATCGATCTCGACAATGGTCTCTCTGCCAAACACCGGCACGCTCGCTTTGATACGTCCATGCTCTTCGTCAACCTCAATCACTTTTCCTTCATAATCTTTAAACGGACCGTCGACGATTCGTACCAGATCTCCCACGGACAGATCGAGAGTGAACTTCGCGTCTTTCTCTTCTCCCATGCGCGCCATCAAATATTCAACCTCATCCTTTGAAAGTGGCGTCGGCTTGGTTGAGTCGGGACCCACAAATCCCATGACCCGCGGGGTGTTGCGAACCACATACCACGAATCTTCCGACAGTATCATTTCCACCAACACATACCCGGGATAAATTTTCTCTTCGGTAATGCGCTTCTTGCCATTCTTTACTTTAATCTTTTTTTCCTTAGGAACAATAGCATTGAAAATCTTCTCCTCCATAGAGAGCGACTCAACACGCTGTTTGAGATATCGCGACACCGCGTCTTCATATCCCGAATACGTATGCACCGCATACCAGCGCCGCTTACCTTTCAGCGCATCGTCAATTTCAAACTCGCGATTTTTTGATGTAGCCGTTGCTTGATCTGACATAACAAATGTGATTTTCAGGTTACCGAGCAATAAAATACGCCAATCCGTAAGCGAACAGAATATCAAGAACGCCCAAAAAGACCGCGACGGCCAACGACAAACCAACAACCACCGTCGTCAAACGGATGGTCTGCTCGCGTGTAGGCCAGTTCACTTTTTTGAGCTCACTCCACGATTCAACAAAATATCTCTGTATGCGTCCCATCATGGTTTTAAAAAGCCATCCCTCGATGTTTGCGGCACCAAAGAAGCGGGACGGCACAGTACTTCTTTGATCCCCAGTGTATAAAGATATGCCCTAAATGTCAAGATTTTTAACGGTGGTTGCGCGACTTTGGATAAAGTGCTTGCGCGGTGCGACTTTCTCTCCCATAAGAACATCAAACAACCGATCAGCCTCTTGTCCGTCATCAATGGCCACTTGTAAGAGCATGCGACGCGCCGGATCCATGGTTGTTTCCCACAACTGATCAGGATTCATTTCTCCCAACCCTTTGTACCGTTGTATGGTGATACCCTTTTGGTCGGTAACTGCCTCCTCGCTCTCCGAGGGCACCGACTCAACAATGCGGTCATCGGCATTTGGCGCAGCGGGTTTCTTCTTTGCGGCACGCATGCGTTGCAGTTGTGCTACCAGCACATCCTTTGCCCCATCATCATATGCATAATTAAATTCTTTCCCGAAACTGACACGATACAACGGCGGCTGTGCGATGTACAAATATCCTCGCTCAATAATCTCACGGAAGTGACGGTAAAATAGGGTCAGCAACAACGTACGAATGTGAGCACCATCAACATCCGCATCGGTCATAATAATAATTTTGTGATAGCGGATTTTGTCTGCGGTAAAGTCGGCGCCGATTGCCGTTCCTAATGCGATAACGAGCGATTTGATCTCGTTGTTGGCAAGCATTTTATCCAAACGAGATTTTTCCACGTTTAAAATTTTTCCGCGCAACGGCAGAATGGCCTGATAACGCCGATCACGTCCTTGCTTGCCCGATCCACCGGCGCTATCTCCCTCAACAATAAAAAGCTCGGAGTCAGCCGGGTCCTTGGAGGTACAATCGGCTAATTTCCCCGGCAACGAAAGCCCCTCAAAGGGCCCCTTGCGCAAAACCGTTTCCTTGGCTGCCTTGGCGGCCTTGCGTGCCTTTGCCGCCAGCATACACTTGGCAATAATGGTACGGCCTTCATTGGGATATTTTTGCACGTATTCCTTGAGCGCTTCAGCCACGACCGCCTCAACGGCCGTGCGGGCGGGCGGATTACCCAGACGCGCCTTGGTTTGTCCTTCAAATTGCGGATCGCCGATTCTCACCGAAACAATCGCGACCAATCCTTCGCGCACATCATCGCCCGTCAGATTTTCTTCTTTGTCTTTTATATATCCCGTTTCACGAGCATAATCGTTTATCACGCGCGTTAACGCACTGCGAAATCCGGTCGAGTGCATGCCGCCATCGGATGTATAGATATTGTTGGCAAAACTCAATTCTTTCGTATCGGCGCCATTGTCATACACAAACGTCGCCTCAACCTGAATTTTTTCATATTCCTTATTGACATAAAACGGCGTGCCGTTGAGTGGTTCCTCAAATTCATTTAAATACGACAGGAACGAAAGCAATCCGCCCTCAAACCGAAAGGCATGATACAACGGCACCTCGCCGCGCGTATCAATAATTTCAATCTCAATTCCCTTGACCAAAAAGGCCTGCTGACGCAAGTGTTCAATAATTTTTTTCCGATCAACCTCGAGTGTTGAGAAGATCTCCACATCTGGTTGAAAGGTTACTTTTGTCCCAGTTGCATCTGATTTGCCGACTTTTTTGACATTATATTGCGGCACACCTCGCTTATACTCCTGCACATATGATCCGCCATCTCGGTCCACCTCAACTTTCATCCGCGATGATAATGCGTTAACCACCGATACGCCCACGCCATGCAATCCGCCGGCGACTTTATATGACTCACCGCCGAATTTTCCTCCCGCATGCAACGTACACAAAACCGTTTCGAGCGCCGATTTCTTTGTGTGCGAATGAATGTCAACCGGAATACCGCGACCGTTATCGGTCACGCTAATCATGTTGTCAGGAAGCAATTCAACGCGAATATGCGTCGCAAATCCGCCCATCGCTTCATCAATGCAGTTATCAACAACCTCCCACACCAGGTGGTGCAGACCGTCGATACCGGTCGATCCGATGTACATCCCCGGACGCTTACGAACGGGCTCTAGTCCCTCAAGAACATAGATATCCTTTGCGCTGTATGATACCTTTTTTTCTTCCGGCGCTTGAGCTTTTTTTGCTGCCATAGATGTTTTAAAAACCGCTTAAATACTAGTCATTTCCGGCGTCATTTTTCAGACAGACCAAAAATAAAATCCCCCTTCGGACTTTTTGAAGTGTAGCATGAATGACTTTTAAAAACAATCGATTTCTGGGTGGCCTACGGGATTTGAACCCGTGATAACAGTGCCACAAACTGTTGTGTTACCACTACACTAAGGCCACCATATTCCTTAACCGACGGCCAACCACTCACAACACACAACGAGAGTCTTCTTCGGTTGTTGATCGTCGGCCAGGGATGTATCGCGGGTCAGAATCGGCTCGGACTCACTGCTCTCCGTCGCTCGCAGTGGTCTAGCCGCCGCCTCGCCATGCTCGTTACTACTCGCACATGCTCCCTGCCTGCCAGTAGGCAGGCGGCGTTCGATTTCTGATCACGAGCAAAGCAGTTTGCTCGCTCTCCGCGGCTTCTGCGTTCGCTTCACTCGCTTGTGCCGCGGGTCAGAATCGAACTGACGACTCTTCGCTCTTCAGGCGAAAGCTCTACCACTGAGCTACCGCGGCTTTTGATTCCGTAAAAGAGTAACAGAAAAAACCGCTCCGTGCAATATAAACCAGTGCCCCCGGTAGGAGTCGAACCCACATCAAGGCCTTAGAAGAGCCCTGTTCTATCCGTTGAACTACGGGGGCTATTATTGAGCACGCAATGATTTGATTGCACAAAGCACCTCGCCGCCATTCACGCCATCCGCTGCCACCCCGAGTGCCATCCGCCTCTGGTGGAAACCACGGGGACACTATGCATCTCATTGATTGTACTCATGATGGCATACAAAAAGCAACTTTGTTGCTTTTTGTATGCCATCACGATAGTATGGCAAGTGACGGGCTGTAGTATAGTGGTAGTATACATGCTTTGGGAGCATGCGGTCTGGGTCCGATTCCCAGCAGCCCGACCAAAAAATATTTATTTTAACAGCGCTCGTATTGCGGGGAGTGCTTTTTCGGTCGCTTTTCTGCCACGCAAAATAATTTCATCCATCTTGTTAAAATCCAACCACACACTCATATCTCCCACCCGAGGGGCGATAATCACATCGGCTGATGCGGATGAGAATGCGGCGATGGATCGCAAAAGCAACTTAATCGTTACACGCGAAAGCGTCGCGGGGGTCATTCTCTTTTCTGGGTCGAATTGATAATCGGCGTCTACGTTAACCGCAATAACCCGATCCATGCCCATCGCGCGCGCAAATGCCACCGGGACCTGATTGCTCAATCCTCCATCGACCAATACTCGTTTGCCAATTCGCATCGGATCAAAAATAGGCGGATATGAAATGCTGGCGCGAATTGCCGATGACAACAATCCACTTTTCAGACCAACTGCCGTTCCCTTTGCAAGATCAGTTGCCACAGCACAAAAAGGAACACACGTTTGTTGAAAAGTCTTGTTATCCACAAAAGTGTCAATGAGCCTGTGTGCTTTTTCTCCGGATGAAAATCCGCCTCCGCGAGGCATATCAAAAAACACCGGCAGAAACTTTCCGTCGATCGCTTGACGCGCATACTCATAAACCACATCAACGTCGCTTTCCAGTGCGTACATCCCGCCAATCAACGCCCCCATGCTCGTGCCAGCAATTGCGTGAATCGGTATGTCGTTTTCTTGCAGTACCTCCAAAACACCGATATGTGCCAATCCCTTAGCACCCCCGCCACCCAACGCCAAACCTATTTTCGGCAATTTCTTTCCCATAGCTTATTGTTTTCCCGCGATTAAAATCTCTATTGCATCCCCATCAGCCACATCAACAATTCGTTCCACGCCACACGTTGTGCATCGGTGAACGATACGGTATTCTCTCCCCTTTGTCTCAACCCGAATCGGCTCCATCATGCCACCGCACTGCGCGGCACGGTCTCCCGGATTGGTGTCCGCATGCTTGCTCCACAGACATTTGGGGCAGTGGTTGGTGTAGCCGTTGCCAGCAACTTGCGCGCCGCAATGCTCGCAGATAAAATTTTCTTTAGTTCGCCGGAAGACTTGAGACATACTATTTGATGATACAGCCCTACCCTTGTTTGTCTATGCGTGAATGCTAACAGTGATGGATTAAATTATTTTTGACTCCCGAAGTTCTGTCTTCAGCTCATTTAAAAACTTCTTTAAAAAGGCAGTCCTTCTTTTGGCGATCCGCTTGGCAAATTTTGTGTGCATTCTTTTCTCCGCCACCAAAAGGCGAGAATAGAATAACCCGACGCCGGATTGAACACCAATCTCATTCTTTTTGAAAAACGGACTTTGGGGATTATAGAAAATCCGACCCATCTGCCCGCACGAAGAAAACGTCCTCATGATGGAAATGGCACCCGTCGACTCAAGTAAATCGGCATCTTGCAAAACTTTTGATTCCAATGCGTCCGGCTTTATTCCTTTGGTGAACGAACATTGACGAATACAAACTTTCACTAATTCTATTTTCTTTTTCGGATATCCGCTTACTTTTGTTAAAATATTGCCGGCAACTTCCGCGCTTTCATCCGTCTCATTTTTTCTCCTTGGGTCATTTTTTCTATAAACAACCGTGTCGTGAAAAAGGGCTGCGGGAATGACTACGTCCAAATCGGCCTTAACACTCTTTCCTATCTGCACCGCAAGATTAAAAACGCGCTGCACATGCCCAAAATCATGAGATACGTCCGTTGCAACCTGCCTTTCTTGCGCTATCTTGATTAACCTTTCCTGCAAAGATTTTTTCATATAAAAGCCCTGTCGATACCTCACAAATAATTTTATGAAGAATACATGGTTTGACCACTGGGCGGAGGGTACAGGATTTGAACCTGTGAGGGGATCTCTCCCCAACCGCATTTCGAGTGCGGCGCACTAGACCACTATGCGAACCCTCCAGTTTTTACCACCCTACTTGATTGGCTCGATTTTATCAATATCTTTGGCCTTAATCGCAGCAAACGCCTCTCGCGCCTTTTCCAGCTCTTTTGCGACAACCAATCCAACCTCATCCGTGTCACTGATGACATTGATGAGATGGGGATCTTGAGAATTATTTTTTATATGCGGAATACGCGTCCATTTATGAATGTAAACCGTTTTATTGGGATACGGAATGATAATGTACTCGGGATGCTCGTCGGGGAGATGAAAGAAATCTAAAAGAGTAGCCGCTTCATCAGCCGTCATTTTGCGCATCACATGATAATTTTCTGTTCCGTTATGTGGTATTTCTCTACTCATATTTTTTGTGTGTCCTCGGTAGGAATTGGCTCCGACTCATTGCTCGCCGTCGCTCGCACTGGTCTAACCGCCGCCTCGCGGTGCTCATTGTTACTCACACATGCTCCCTGCCTGCCGTAGGCAGGCGGCGTTCAATTCCCCACGCAAGCAAAACAATTTGCTTGCTCTGTGCCCCCGGTAGGAATTGAACCCACATCAAACCCTTAGGACGGGCCGATTCTATCCGTTGAACTACGGGGGCGTTGCGTATTATCATCCGTTGCCACCCGAAGGATGGATCCGCCCTTGGCGGAAACTACGGAGGCGTAGTTGCGAATGGTCTCAATCCATTGTATTATGATTTTGCTCTTTTTGGCAACTGATGGGCCCATAGTATAGCGGTAGAACGGTTCCATGGCATGGAACAGGTCGGGGTCCGACTCCCCGTGGGTCCACGGAATAAAAACACTCCGATACATCGGAGTGTTTTTATATACGCCAAACAATAACGCTACTATTGTGCAAATTTCCCCATCCACTGTGCAAACGCCTCTAAAAATTCCTTTACCCGCTCTTGCGTTTGAACATCAATCAATTCCCCCACCTCGTTGAATTTTTCTTTTGCCTGCCCCACCATAATCTCGGGATGATTCATCACATGTACATTGGGACTGACCAGTATCTGCCGCAGATGATACTGCGCACGCGCACCGCCCAGAATCCCCGTTGATACACTCATAATTCCCGCCGGCTTGCCATCAAAACTATTGTCGCCGTACGGACGAGTCCCCCACTCGATCGCATTTTTAAGCGAGCCGGAAATTGAATAGTTATACTCCGGCGTCACGAAAAGTATGCCGTCAGCCCCTTTGATTTTTTGTTTTAACTGCATGACCGCTTCATGCGCATCACGCTCATGGTCTTGGTTAAAAAGCGGAAGTGATCCGATGTCTAGTATATCAACTGACATCCCCTGTGCTGACGCATAGTGCTGTGCCACACGCAATAAACTGCTGTTGTAAGATCCCAACCGAAGACTCCCTGAAATACCGACGATAGTAAACGGTTTCATATGGACATAGTGTACCCCTTTCTCATGTGCTATACTAGTATCCGTCGAAAGGCTTCTTTGTTTTAAAAGGGTAATTGTATATGGAACTGGCAAACATGCTTTTTTTAGTTGGACGTATTTTTTTTGGGGCCTATTGGCTCATGAATGCAAGCAACCACCTAATCTTTCAACGCACGCACCTTAAGGGATTTGTCGCATCAAAAAACATTCCGTCACCGCATATCGCGATTGTCATAGCCGGCCTCTTGCTCCTGGCAGGAGGACTGGGAATCCTCCTTGGGGTGTATGCTCAACTGGCCATCGGAGCACTTATTTTATTCCTTGTCCCCGTCACCATACTGATGCACAGCTTCTGGCTGGATAAGGATGCCGCCACGCGCGCAGGAAATATGATTAACTTCTCAAAAAACATGGCCCTTGTCGCGGCATTGCTTATGTTGCTCGCTATCCCGACTCCATGGCCATTCGCGCTCTTCTAGACCACCCGCGCTTCACGTGATTTTCTCCCACAAAAATAATCTTTGAGAAACGCATCCACTTCATATATACTCAGACCTATACCTATGCTCATCGAAGAACAACGAGCCGTCACCGCAATAGCCAAGGCCCTTCCAGCGGTCGTATCCATCAGCCCTCGGTTACGGCAAAACATCGATACCCGCGAAACAACGCACCGCACACCGTCATCGTTTATCGACTCTTTTCGATCGTCCTCGGCAACGACGCGCGCGCAAGGAGGATCTGGTTTTATTATCGACCAAAACGGAATCGTCGTCACCAATATCCACGTTATTGATTCTCGACAACAAGAATATACCGTTACTACCGCCGATCAGACGGTATATAACGCGACACTGGTATCCACCGATGCCGTACACGACATCGCCTTTCTCCAAATAGAAAATCCTAAGAAAATAACCGCACTTCCCCTTGGGGACTCAATAGATCTCAAACTTGGCCAGTCGGTTTTGGCCATCGGCAATGTGTTGGGACTCTTCCAAAATACGGTATCGTCGGGAATCATATCGGGACTCTTGCGAAACGTAAACGCACGAAACGAAATAATGCAGGAAGAGCTCCATGGACTCATTCAAACGGATGCGGCCATTAATCCGGGCAATTCCGGCGGACCGCTCATTACGCTCGACGGAAAAGCTATCGGCATTAATTCAGCCAGTGTTGCCCACGCGGAAAATATCGGCTTTGCCATCCCCATTAACATCATTAAAAAAGATCTGGCGACGCTCAAGAAATACGGGGTCATCACGCGCGCTTTTCTGGGTGTGCGTTATGTTATGCTCGATGAGCATACGCAACGCCTCTTCCACACAGCTCAGAAAAACGGCGCACTTATCGTTTCCCCTGCACCGCATCAGAAAGCAATCATCGCCGGAAGCCCCGCTGATCGGGCCGGTCTTCGCGCGGGAGATATAATTCTTGCAGCCGATGGCACTCCTCTCACCACCGAATTTACTTTACAAGATTTTCTTGATTCTTTTACCAAAGAAACAGCCGTCATTTTAACGATCAAGCGCGGGTTACGAGAGCTGGCGATCACCGCTCACCTAGCGATTGTTTGACACACGCGCCGTTCAACCCACTACCGATTGGCAAAATATCCCTGATAGGGGGCGGCGTTTTCGTTAGGGTGGTTGGAGTGTACATGCACCGCCAAAGCGGTTTTTATGACAAACCACCCGCATACAACAAAGAGAACGATAAACGCTATGCGCTTGGCAACGTCCATGGTTTTTAATCGCAAATAATATTGATGACGCGCCCGGGGACAAAGATAACGCGACGCACGATCCTATCGCGCAGTTGTTGCGCCAACCGCACATCAGCGTGCACGCCCCGCAACGCTTCATCACGATCTGCATCAACCGCAGTCGTTACCGTTCCACGCATTTTTCCGTTGATCTGCACGGCTATAGTTGCCTGACGCTCAACAATGTACCGTTGATTGTACGCGGGCCACGTCTGCGTGCCAAGGGACTTTTTGTTTCCCAAAACAACTCGCCATATTTCCTCAGCCATAAACGGTGCAAACGGAGAAAGTAATTTTATGAACGCCCCAAAGACATCAGCCGAAAGCTGGCCATTTGCCTGATCCATTTCCCGCGAAAAAATCATCAGAGCGCTGATTGCCGTATTGAAACGCAATGCCTCAATATCATCGGTAACTTTTTTAATCGTGCGATGCAGATTACGTATTGTCTCGCCCGAAGAACGCGTGCGTCCCGATTTTTTCCCTACTGTTTGACCGATCATCCATACCCGCTCAAGAAACCGAACAATACCGACAATGCCTTTGTCGTCCCATGGTTTCGCATCCTCAAGCGGACCCATAAACATTTCATACGTACGTAACACATCGGCACCATATCGCTCGACGACTTGGTCAGGATTGACGATGTTGCCACGCGATTTTGACATCTTCTCGCCATCGGGACCCAAAATAATACCTTGGTTAATCAATCGAGCAAACGGCTCCTTGGTACGCACTACTTTTTCATCGTATAAAACTTTGTGCCAAAAACGCGCATACAACAGATGCAAAACCGCATGTTCAACGCCGCCAATGTAGATAGAGACCGGCATCCATGCTTTTTCTTTTTTTGGGTCAATGAGTGCGCGCTGATTGTGCGGATCAATATACCGCAGATAATACCAGCATGATCCAGCCCACTGCGGCATGGTATCGGTTTCTCGGCGCGCAGGACCTCCGCATCGCGGACACGACGCATGCACCCACGAACGAACCGACGCCAGAGGCGACTGGAGCGTGCCGGTTGGTTCATATTGCTTGACCTTGGGCAAGGTTAAGGGGAGATCCTTTTCCAAAACAGGAACCCACCCAGGATTGACCCACTCCCCTTCGGAAACATTTTTTGGCTTTTTTTTCAACGCATGAAGTTTTTCCGCGCATGCGGGACAAAAAACCAATGGTATCGGCTCTCCCCAATAACGCTGGCGGGAAAAAATCCAATCCCGCATTTTGTACTGCGTGTGCATTCTGCCCGCAACAGCAGCGACTATCGCGCCACCCGCGGTCACATTTTTTTCTCCACTAAACGATCCCGATCGTATCAACACGCCATCTCCCGCGTACGGAAGCACCATTGAGTCCGGTTTGCCGTCGGGACTGACCACGGGGATTATGGGCAAATGATATTTTTCCGCAAAATCAAAATCACGCTGGTCGTGCGCCGGAACCGCCATGATAGCCCCCGTACCGTAGTGGATAAGGACATAGTCAGCAACATAGATAGGAATTTCTTTGTGCGTTGCCGGATTAACGGCATGTACGCCCGTAAGCGCGACGCCGATTTTTTCCTTGCCCTGCGCAATGCGATCCTCGTCAGATTTATGCCGTGTGGCTCGCACATATGCCGCAACCTCTTTGGCATTATCGGCGTTATGAGCCGCCCACTGCGCAAGTGCATGCTCGGGAGCAATGACTAAATACGTTGCGCCAAAGAGAGTATCTGGTCGGGTAGTAAAAATTTCAACAGCTGGCAGATCGTGTGCCAAGACAGTTTTGATTGGGAAGACAATGTGCGCGCCCTCCGAACGTCCTATCCAGTTGCGCTGCATTGTTTTGACTTTCTCTGGCCACGCAAGTCCATCCAAGTCCCCAAGCAAACGATCGGCGTAAGCGGTAATTTTGAGCATCCACTGCGTAAGATTCTTGCGTTCAATCACCGCACCGCATCGATCGCATTTCCCGCCCACAACTTCCTCGTCGGCCAACACCGTTTTACACGAAGGACACCAATTCACCGGCATTTCTTTTTGATATGCCAGCCCGCGGGAAAATAATTTAAGAAATATCCATTGCGTCCAACGATAGTATGACGGATCAGTTGTATTAATCTCGCGCGACCAATCATAGGAAAATCCCATACTATTAATCTGACGCTTGAAATTGGCAACGTTCTTTTTTACGACTGCCGCAGGATTTGTTTTTGTTTTGATGGCGTAATTTTCTGCCGGCAACCCGAACGCATCCCATCCCATGGGGTGTAAAACAGCGTACCCGCGCATACGATAATAGCGGGACAGGACATCTGACGCGGTATAGCCCTCAACGTGCCCCACATGCAATCCCTGTCCGGATGGGTACGGGAACATATCCAAAACGTAGAGCTTCTTTTTGCTTTTGGTAGCCGAAGGGATAAAAAAATGCCTTTCTTTCTCCCATATCTTTTGCCACTTCCGCTCAACAGCAACGGGTAAATATCGTTTCATGGTATCGGTATGTATCAGTATATACAAAAAAACGCCGCACTCAAATGTGACACCCGCGGGCGCGGTGATTTAGGGGATCTGACGCAAGACAATCGTCATTTTGAAATTCACCTTACTCCCCGATTGCGTCACGCTTCCCAATGGAATATCGGCGGAAAGAACGAAGGGCGAACCCAAAAGAAGCGTCTTAAAATTAATCTCTGCGGCTTCGCTGTTTGCCTGCGCCTCAATGCTCACGGGATCGTTTTTTGATTGTATGAGAATGCGCTGGATCGTTATGCCGGCCGAAGTAGCTCTGCTCTCGATATCATCAATCAGCGTCATCCAATGGACTTGCGCCGATCGTATTTCCAAGGCACCGCTGATGTTTTTATTAAACTGCTTTGCCTCATTCTGAAGCGCCGTCAACTGACTGGCGTCAGAACCGCCCTGCATCGCAGAAACTTCTTGGGAGGTCGATCCTAAGAGCGCGTGGAGGAACAAATACGATCCCATAAAAATTGCGATAACGAAAACAGAAACCACCACAACAATAGTGCGCCACAAAGAAACAAAGGCAAACACCTGAGAATGAAGGTACTGCGTCTGAGCCCCTTGAGGGGTAAGCGTTATATTTTTGTCGGCGCTCCGAGGTATCAATCCTCGAAGTGCGGCACCCAATGGCGCCGCCCACTCCTGCATCAACCCATATTCTCCGGGTAATTGAGCCGCAAAAACAGGAGTCGCAAACTGTTGGGCGATAATTTCCTGGACTTCCTGAGTAAGTCCGGGCGCGATAACATAAATAGCCGCAATCGAATCCTGAAAGTGATTCGTGTAGAAATTGAGCACGGGACGAATTTCATCGGTAACAATTCCCTTAAACTGAGAAAAGGATATTTCTCGCACGCCGCGCGATAAATCAACAATCGACGGCCACGAAAGAGATCGGTTAAAGAAAAAGACGCCGCCGCGCACGATCGAGAGAGAAATTCCATCGGATGCAACATGGATAAAACAGTACGACTTTGTTGGTTCAAACGACGGGGCATGCGTGGTAAGCGCGCGCACCAACGAAACGGACTTTTGCTCTATCGCAACCGGGTACAAGTGCGCCTGATCGAGCGCCGCAAGAATATCTTCAATTAACTGCTTCTTCACGAATGAAGCCAGAATGCCGATTTCCATGCCATCGGACGGAAGCGACGCAATGGTCTCCCAATCATAATAAGCGCTCGAAAAATCAATCGGCGAGATAGTTTGCAAATTAAGCTTTACCGCATCAAGAAAATCCCCTCCCTGCAACCGCGGCAACGAAAGCGTCTGCGTATACACAAAAGTGTCGGGGATTGATACCACGACCGGAATTTTTTTCTCTGATTTTGGCGCAATGCCGTCATGGATGCGCCGAAGCGCATCAATAAGTGCTTGCGTATTGCTCATACGTCCTTCGGAAAACATCTGCTCGGGCGTACGCACCGACAACGAGAGAATGTCTTTGCCGGCCATATGAAGCCCGACAAAAGAAACTCCCATTTCACTAATCTCAAGTCCGCCGATGGCTACGCGCGGCTTGAGAAGAGACAATAGGTTTGATAGTGATGCTAATGATATGCGCATGATAAAAAACTCTCTAATGTGCGGGGCTTTGACTTATCGACTGGAGAAAAACGGATCCGGACAAGAGATCAACAGTTGCCGTTGCGGTTAATTTTGTTTGCTGTAAAAGTCGCTGACCAACGGAAGTGATGGCAATAATCTGCGTACCGCTTGCATCAACCACCGTAACATTTGCCAAGGCGCCATCGACGGAAAGAGCGTAGGGTGTCGGGGATGTAAACAAAGGATTGCGTACCAGACGCAATAAAGCGTCCGAAATCCCCGATCGTGCGGCCGCATATGCCTGTAACGAAAGCTGCTGGCTGGCCCCTTGTTGACTCGAAAAATATGCCGTCAAAAGACCCATGATCGTTATTTCAAGAACGAGAAACGAAACTAATAAAATAACCGCCAGTGCGACCGCTCCGTCACGCGCGTTCAGGGATGATAAGATTTTCGTGGAGGCCGTCATACGCATCAGATATAAAACTAAAAACCTCAATGACTACCGCCAGCGCTTGAGGAAGCGGCGGGCGCCATCGTTCCCTCCCCAGGCGACGCCAGCGGCAATCCAATATTTTCTTTTAATCCATCTATATATGGCACACCTGCCGAATGTGTTTGATCGCTCATAACAGAGAGTAAAGGACTATCGGAGGCGATTTGTGCAGTCCATACGAGGTGTTGGCGATTAATCTGGATAGTCCCCGCGGGCTTCCATGATACTTTCGAAAAATCATTTACCGATAAATCCCCCTGCGATGAATGCTGTACATACCACGCATGTGAAAGCGTTGTCGAAGGAAACCATGACAGATGCCCAAAATAAAGATCGCCGGTATCAAGATATACCGCATACCATGCCGCATCTGCTCGCACGCCAACCACAGAAAACCACGCCGCACCTATCCCCGCGATGATAAGGCACCCGATAAATATAAGTGCAACAACTCGAATTATTTTTGTTTGCATGATAATTTAAGACAACCTGCTTGCTATTAGTATACTTCCCCACCGTCAAAAAGGCAAAAGAAGAATCACCAACTCCAACCCAGTGAAACGCTGGAAACGGTCGGCGTACTAGTCGTGGACGAGTCAAGAAAAATCGTGTAGCGAAAATAACGGAAATTGTTTATGTCAGTGATAGCCAACGGAACTCCGCTGTTGAGGGGCGTGTAAAACCGAAAAGGACTCCCCCCCGTCCCCAAAAATACCCACGGTTCCGATGTGCTGTTTGCATAAGCAAATTGGAATCGGACCGCGCCGCCGTTCAATGACCCCTGCCAAAGCAAACTATTAATAGCCGCTCCCCCGACAACTTGCGTATCAAAAATCGACGACATCAGGCTTCCTGTGCTGCTTGGAGTCGTAAGCGTCGCACCGGCGATAATATTCGTTGACGTGTCATATCCGCTTAAGATGGTCGTTATCGGTCCAATTTTTCCGCTCCCGCCCTGCCAATTATTTTGGAAAAGCGCCGTTTCTTTTGAGCGCGTAACATACTGCCCCAATGTCGTGGTTCTCCCCTCTTTCCATAAAACAGCCGCATGAATCATCTGCGTTGAGGGATCGTCGGTGCCACTGCTGGTAGCAATATTTCCCGATCCGTCACGCAATACGTTATCCACATAGAAATAACGCGCATAGGGCGAGTTATTATACAGGGAAGATATTTCGCTCGCCGAAAGCGCGCGGTTATACACACGAACATCGTCAACACTGCCAGGAAAATATTCGTTGTTTGGAGCATCATAGGCGATGTAGGCAACTCCCGTGTCACTGGCACGACTCTGATTTTGCGTCACATTTAAAACACCATCAACATACATCAATGACACAGATCCATTTGATGTCCACGCAATGTGATGCCAATTATTATCATTTACCGCAATGGCAGAAGACATGCCCGGTGATGGCGTGGCTGTATTATCATAAATAAAAAATCTTCCGCTACTGACCCCGAAATACAAACCCGACCCACGATTACTGAAAACCGGGCGTTGGAAACTCGTTGTTGTTTTAATCCACGCGGAAACGGTTGTTGAAGTACCCGTTTGCACAGAACCCAAGTTTACTCGCTGACCAACGCCGTCAAAACTCAAACACGACCCCGCTTCACAGGTTGTGCTGGCTATGCGTGTAGGACTGCCATAGAACGTCCCACTATTGCCGCTCCCCGACGAATCGTAGGCAATCGTCCCGGTTGCTTCATCAAATTTCCAATAGCCGATCAAACCCGCTTCGATATCATTAAAAAAGACGCTCTCGTCGCCCGCAACTGCCAGCGACGACGTGGGAGCGGAAACCAAATAATAATGCGATCCGCTCGTTTTATTTAAGTCGTAAATATTATGCCAGTTATTTTCGCTAAATGCCGCCGCCGCAGTCATGAGATTGTACGCTAATGCACCGGCATTCTGACCCCCTTGATTTTCAAAATTGTACCGCACCAAAGAAACCAGTGCGATAGAAGCAGTCAGGGTTAAAAGCCCACCGATAACCAGCGCCACCAGCATTTCTACCAACAGCTGCCCTTCGGTTCGGCTGAAAAAAACAATTGATTTTTTTAGAACGGTAGCTGGATGCATGCGCAACAATATTTTAATACGAATTAAATAAATTCTTAACCTCGGTAGCAGACAATGCCCGATTATAGACGCGCACATCGTCAATTTTCCCTCGAAATTGCCGCGATGTACTTTCGGCACCTATGTTTACCACCGTCGCTATAACGCCACTACCAGAAACGCTTACCGTGTTTTTTAACTGACCATTTGTATACAAATTTATTGCCGATCCACTCCACGCACAGGTGATTTGAGTCCATTGATTGAGTGGGACCGTGCCAGCGCCAGAACTATGGTACCCAGCAGGAGAAGTGCCATACCAATAACAATTAATGGAGCCATCCTTGTATACACTCAAATAATAACCATTGGGGCTTTGCCCCTCAACGACAGTCATCTCTTCAGCACTGTACGACGTCGGATAAACCCACGCCGTTAGTGTCAATCCTTGAGGATTGCTAATATTTTTGGCAGTTGCAATAACATTATTCGCAATCGCGCCAGTAGTAAGACCGAGAGCCCAATTACTCAAACCCGCCACCCAGACAGACGAACCGTAAATCGTCCCGCCATTATTATTTCCGCTCGCGTCATACGCGCTTGTCCCCACCCCCTCATCCATCGGCCAATATCCCACCAGACCTGATTCTGTTGTTTGCCCCACTAATCCCAACGCACTGATTGTGATAATCCCGACATTATTGGTGGTGGTATTTTTAATAACTATAACATCGGGCCCTGCGGATGCCCCCGATACTGGCGCAAACAAAATGGTTTTAGAAAACCCTGGAGCCGGATCGGTAAAAACAGATGAATACCCGAGCGTCCGCGCAGAAACAACGGATGAGGTTGCATACGACGTTCCCCAAAAAAGCTGGTATTGGCTCCCCGTGGTCGTACTATTGGTAAATTGCACGCCCCACCCCTGTCCGCGATCCTGCGATACCGCGCGGCTTTGTGCGCTTCGCAATGCCGCCACTACTTGGTTGACGTCCAAATCAAACGATGTTTTTCCTTTGTACGCTCCCAAGCCCATAACCGTCATGGAAACCAAGACAACTAAAATGCCGATAGAAACCAAAATTTCAATAAGGGTGAATCCGCTTCTTGCCATATGATATGTACAAACGCTTTTTCTCCGTGCCCATAACACCATAGGTCGTTCTGCTAGAAATTAGCGGTTAACTGATAGACCGGGATGATAACTGCCAACGCGATACCGCCAATCATAACACCAATAAAAAGCAGGAGAATCGGTTCAATAAACGTCATTAGTGTTTTGAGAGATCCCTCGATGCTTGAGGCATAAAATTCCGACAATGTTTGAAGAATATTTTCAATGTGCCCCGACTTTTCCGAAACCGCAATTAGATTGGATACCACCTTGGGAAAAACCGGCTCGCGCTTAAAAGCCTCGCCGACCGTCAACCCCTTCGCCAATCCCTCCGAGCCAATCCGAATAAGCGCATTTTTGAGTTCGGGCATGGGGATTGAATCGGCGGTCACATTCAGCGCATCAATGATCGGCATGCCGGAAGACAGAAGTGATGAAAAAGTCGAAGCGAAACGCTGGAGGGATGTCTCTCTAATAACGCGGCCTATCGCCGGCGTTTTAATACCGATACGATAGAGCAAATTCCTCCCCACCATCGTCAGCCCAAAAAACACATATCCACCCACCATAATAGAGATGAGTGCGGCAAGAATGATAATAAGATGATCCCCCGAAAAAATACCTATTGCAAAAACAACCCGTGAAAACGCTGGCGGCTGCACGCCATTGCCGGAAAAAACATTAGCAACCCGCGGAATGGTGTAGCTCACCATTAAAACCATCACAAAAATGGATGCGATAAGCAGAATAACCGGATACATCAACGCGCCTTTTACCTTTTGACGCAGATCGCGCTCCTTCTCCAGCGAAACGCTTAAATCATCAAACACCGACTCAAGTTTTCCCGACATCTCTCCGGCTTTAATCAAATTCACAAACGACGACGAAAATGTCTTTGGATAGCGGGCAAATGTTGTATAGAATGGCTGCCCTTTTTCAAGATTACCCCGAACTTCCAAAAGCAATGCTTTCATTGCTGGCTTATCAAAGTCTTCAATAAGAATATCAATAGCCTTAAACAAATCAGTTCCTACCTTCAACATCAACCCCAGATAGCGCGTCAAAAAAACCTTGTCTTCAAGTGTGATTTTTCCACGAGAGAAAAGACCCTCTCGCCGTTGCGCTGCGCCCAATGGTTTAACCAAAAGCGGCTTGGCATCCATGCCGGCAATTTTTGCCAGCACTTCCTGCAAATTGCGGCCGTCAAGCTGACCCTCGATGACCGCCCCATTGCTTTTAAATGCTTTGTAGTAAAATTGCATATTGCATTGATTACTCTCTGATAACGCGGAGCACTTCCTCAATGGTCGTCATGCCCAGTGCGGCTTTGCGCAAACCATCTTCAAACATCGTCACCATGCCATTTTGTCGCGCCGTTCTGATAACTTCATCAAGAGAAAATTTTCCCGAGATAATAATCTTGCGTATATTTTCAGAAACCTCAAAGGCTTCGAAAATACCCATGCGGCCGCGATAACCGGTATTATTGCAGGCCTTACATCCCTTGCCCCGATATAACGTATGCGGCACGCTCTGCGCGTCAACACCGATCAACTTAAGTTGTTCCCGCAAATCTTTTTCGAGCTCCGCCGAAACGTCGTATGATTCAATGCAATCAATGCAAATCTTGCGCACGAGACGCTGTGCCATTACCAAATTGAGAACCGCCGCAATCAAAAACGGCTGGATTTTCATATCCATTAAACGCGGGATGGCGGTGGGCGCGTCGTTGGTGTGCAATGACGACAACAACAAGTGCCCCGTCAGCGCCGCGTTGACCGCAATGTCCCCCGTTTCTTCGTCGCGGATTTCACCGACCATAATGATGTTGGGGTCTTGGCGCAAAATAGATCGAAGTCCCGCCGCAAACGTAATGCCCGCAATCGGATTAATCTGAATTTGATTGATGTATTTAATATTGTATTCAATAGGATCTTCAATCGTCACAATGTTAACCTGCGGCTGATTGAGCATATTTAAAACCGCATACAGCGTCGTTGTTTTTCCTGATCCGGTCGGACCAGTGACCAAGATCATGCCGTACGTTTTCTTGATATTTTCAGCGACTAACTGCGCGGTATCTTCCAACATACCCACTTCAGCCAGTGAGAGCGGCCGCTGAGATGCGGGCAATAAACGCATGACGATTTTTTCTCCATACAATGTTGGCAAAATAGAAACGCGAACATCGATGACCGTGGGCACGGCATTAAATCGGAATCGGCCATCCTGCGGACGCTGATGTTCGTCGATCTTGAGTGCGCCTAATAATTTAATACGCGCCACAATCGCCGCCTGAATTTCTTTGGGCATCCGGATAATTTCATACAAAATACCATCGATGCGGAACCGCACCATAACCACATCCTCCAATTCTTCAATGTGGATATCTGATGCATTCAGTGATGCCCCGTACGCCAGCAAGCTATTGACGATATCCACCACCGGCAATTGCGCGGCGGCATCTTCGTCGTTAGCCAGATTGATTTTTTTCTCCAGTGACGTGCGGACATTCTGGTCAATAATCTTTTTAAAATCATCGGTCAACTCGGACCCAAACAGCGAAAATCCTTTCGCCATATCGCGCGGACTGGCTAAAAACGGACGGATACGCGTATTAAGCTTGTGCTCAAGAAACTCAATCGTCGGCAGATCGCTGGGGTCCTCCATGGCAACATTGATGGTTTTATCCGCATCTTGAGAAAACGGGATAACACCCTTCTCGCGACAAAATTTCTCATCCGCCAATTCTAAAATCTTGTGATCGATTCCCCGTACGTTTAAGTTGGCCCGCTCAACGCTCAAGTGAGTCGCCACAAGGTTATAGAGATAATCTTCCGTAATATATCCCTTGGAAATCAGTACATCTCCCACGCTCTGGTTCATGCGCGTGGCATCGGCAAGCGCATCGGTAAACTGCTCGGGGGTAACGAGCTTTTGTGTTTCCAAAATGCTTTTGAGTTTTTCTTGAGGAAAGCGAAACATAGAAAATCAAAATGCAAATATAAAAATGTAAAATAATGGATGTGCCGCGGGCTTTCCAACCATTTTACCCGCCTACCAGCAAGTAGGATTTTTTATTTTTACACGTTACATTTCATGTAGTATACCACCCCCTCACCAAAACAAAAAGACCCATGCGGGTCTTTTTGTTTTTCACGATGTTTCTCGTTTAGAGACCAGTTACATCAGATCCGATTTCATAGAAGCAAGTCGCTTCTGTAAAATTAGTGCAGGTGTTAAGAGTTCCACCATCAGTCGTCATTTTTCCCTGATACTTGACACTCTCTAAACGACCAATGAGCTTAAATGTGCTCGCCGTACTCGTTGCCTTGTATCCGTAATAATAAGATCCAAGGTTTGTTGGATCAGTTGGAAGCTTTGAGATAGGACTTCCTCCGGATACCTGATTGAGAGCTACTTTAACCCACCCCGTTCCGTCAACGGCGGTCGAAGCAACCACAAGTGCTCCCGTCCATCCGGTCGGCGTAGCCGTTCCCGCGACTGTGTAGGTCGACGTTGTCGTTAGGGCCGCAGCATCCACCGTCGCCAGGTACAAATTCACCGCGCTCCGGATAGAATCCATATCGGACATTCTCTGTCCGTCGCGAGCCTGTGCCAAGAGCTGTGCCGGGTTTAATACCACCACCACCGCGGCAACCAAAATGGCCAAAATACCGATAACAATAAGAAGCTCAATGAGCGTAAACCCCCTCTTTAAATTCTGCATACGTACGATAAATAAATTACTTTTAAATTCTTTTATATTTTTATATCACGCCTGAGTGCTCTAGCACCCAAACGAACTCCCTGTGATTATTCCGGGAGATCGACCATCGTGTCTTCTCAATGAGTATACATAAAACGCTACCAAAAAACAAAGGGGGGTGTGAATAACCCCCCCCTCTATCTCCCTGCGAGCAAAACACGTAACACCCCTATCCCTTTTCCGATGTCAAAAAGGACAAAACGTTGCCCACCAAATCCTCAATAGATGTCTTAGCTTTAATAAAATATTCAATCGCTCCCAGCTGTTGTCCTTTTTCTATGTCTTCTGGCTGTCCCAGATTGGAGATAATAATAACCGGCGCGTTGGCAAGCTGAGGGTCTTCGCGCATTGCCTGCAAAACTTCAAACCCCGATTTTTTGGGCAATATCAAATCAAGCAACACCACGTCGGGAGTTGCGGTCTTGAGCATTGCCAGCGCCTCATCGCCATCGTGCGCATGCATCACCTCAACTTTTTCTTGCGCAAAACGATTCTTGAGCAACGACGACAAAAAAGGATCATCCTCAACTAAAAGAATTTTTTTAAGTTTTTCCTCCATATTCTTTTGAGCGCGGCACGCGCAAAGCATTGCGCCACAAGTCGTGCCCGCGATACCATTATTTTTTAACCCGTAGTCCCTTTCAGCATACCATGTCGCATAAAAAAAGAGAAGAGTGCAATGCGCCCTTCTTTTGTGAGTGTTTGAAAGCTTTTTTGGTTGCCCCTGTTTCCAATGCAAGCATTGGAAGGTCGCAACTTATGGATCCGCGACCAACTCCCGGTATCCCGATTGCTCGGGATCGAAAAAATCTGTGTAGTTGTTTCACGCACAGCTTCCGCTACACGTGCCTTGTTACGACTTCACCCGTGTCACCGAACCCAGGCTGATCCCTAAAGAGAGACTTTACCTGTTCCCGGCTCCCCTGGTGTGACGGGCGGTGAGTACAAGACTCGAGAACGTATTCACCGCGGCGTGCTGATCCGCGATTACTAGCGATTCCGGCTTCAAGGAGTCGAGTTGCAGACTCCTATCCGAACTGGGGCCGACTTTTTGGGATTGGCTCCACCTTACGGCTTGGCAACCCTTTGTATCGGCCATTGTAGCATGAGTGTTGCCCAGGGTATCAAAGGGCCACGCTGATTTGACGTCGTCCCCGCTTCCTCCCCCCTCTTTTGACCCGAATGCCATTGACTGGCACTCCGATAAAAGGAGGGGGGTGGTCTCGTCAGACACTTGTAACTGACGACAGGGGTTGCGCTCGTTACCCCACTGAAGGGAACAACTCAAGCCACGAGCTGACGACAACCGTGCAGCACCTGTCCTATTGCCCTAATTAAAAACTAAGGAGATATTCTTTTCAAAATATCGTCAATAAGATTTCTAACCCTGGTGAGGTGTTTCGCTTACCGTCGAATTAAACCTCATGCTCCACCGCTTGTGCGAGTCCCCGTCTATTCCTTTGAGTTTTAGTCTTGCGACCGTACTTCCCAGGCGGTCTACTTAACGCGTTAGCTTCGCCACTGAAAGGGTCGATACTTCCAATAGCTAGTAGACATCGTTTAGGGCGTGGACTACAAGGGTATCTAATCCTTTTTGCTCCCCACGCTTTCGCGCCTCAGAGTCAGGAATGCACCAGTAAGCTGCCTTCGCCTTTGGTGTTCCGCACGATATCAACGGATTTCACCCCTACACCGTGCGTTCCGCTTACCTCTTGCACCCTCCAGCAAAGCCGTATCCTGTGCGGCCGTACCGTTAAGCGGTACGATTTAACACAAGACGCACTCTGCCTCCTACGCGCCCTTTACGCCCAATAAATCCGGATAACGCTCGAGGTCTCTGTATTACCGCTGCTGCTGGCACAGAGTTAGCAACCTCTTATTCCTATGGTACCGTCAGTCCCGATAAACGGGATTTCATCCCACAGAAAAGGAGTTTACAACCCGAAGGCCTTCATCCTCCACGCGGCGTCGCTCCATCAGGCTTTCGCCCATTGTGGAATATTCTCGACTGCTGCCACCCGTAGGTGTACGAGCCGTGTCTCAGTCTCGTCGTCGGGGATCAGCCTCTCAGCCCCCCTACCGGTCATAGCCTTGGTGAGCCATTACCTCACCAACTAGCTGATCGGACCTAAGCCAATCTCAAAGCGTCTTGCGACTTTACCCTTACGGGACTATGGGGAATTACCTAACCTTTCGGCTAGCTATGCCCCACTTCGAGGTATGTACTAAGGTGTTACTGACTCGTTCGCCACTCTCGCCAAAATTCTCTTGCGAGAACTTTGGCGAGCGTTCGACTTGCATGCCTTATCCACGCCGCCAGCGTTCATCCTGAGCTAGGATCAAACTCTCCAAAAAATACGTCAACTAACGCTGACTATAAACGCAGACTAACGCTGACATGTTGCCATGTCCGCACCAGTCCGCGTGAAGTCCTCGATGAGTTCACGTTTTAAGGGACAACCAAAAAAATCTTCAAACAAACGATTTATAGCAATGTCAAAGTTCTTTCCAGTAAGAGCCCAGTAAGTATATACAAAAAAGACCCCCTGTCAAGCCTGCAAAAGACCGCGGGGACTCGCAGTACCGGCCCGTTTTGAGCGCAGGCCATTCCCCCATTCCTCCCCTTATTATCGCATGCCCAGAGACTCATATTCTCGCCCATTGTGGCGACACGTCATTCACGTGGGGCTTGTCAAAGGACAAAAAGTACGCTACAATCCCCCTACATAAATAAGTATTAATCGCATGAAGAAAAAAATTCACCCCGAATATTACCCCGAAGCCAAGGTTTCCTGTGCATGTGGCAATGTTTTTTACGTTGGATCAACCAAAAAAGAGCTTGCAGTTGAAATCTGCTACGCCTGCCATCCGCTCTACACTGGCAAAGAAAAATTAATCGACACCGCTGGCCGCGTGGAGAAATTCAAGACGCGTCGTGCCGCCGCCGCCAAAACACCCGTCCGCAAAAAGACGGAGAAGCGCGCGGTAAAAGGCACAAAGAAGGCAATCAAGACAGAGAAGAAAGGAAAGTAGTTTGCTTTTATTATTTTTGAAAAACGAGGGGACATCCTCTCGTTTTTCTTTATTTATTGTTGTTGGTTATTAGTTATACGTTGCTTGCCACCATTATGAACAAAGCCATTATTGAAGTCAGGGCGGGAGTCGGCGGAGATGAAGCGGCGATCTTTGCTGCAAATCTCGTTGAGATGTACCAAAAATATGCTCAGCGCAAGGGGTGGAAATTTATTACCGTCGACGAAAGCCGTACCACCCTTAACGGCTACAAAACATTCGTGGGGCGTATCGACGGCCTTGACGTCTACGACTCGCTCAAGAACGAATCGGGAGTCCATCGCATCCAGCGAGTACCAGCGACCGAAAAAGCTGGCCGCGTCCACACCTCAACCGCATCAGTCATTGTGATGCCGTTTGTGGAAGAACGAGCCGTAGTGATAAACCCAGGCGATCTTGAAATATCGTTTTTTCGCTCCTCCGGTCCCGGCGGACAGAATGTTAACAAGGTGGAAACAGCCGTACGCATCATGCATAAACCCACCGGAGTCGTCGTCGCCTCGCAAACCGAGCGCTCACAGAATGCCAACCGGGAAAATGCCATGAGCGTCTTGCGATCCAAGCTCTTTGAAGAAATGCAGCGCCAACGGACCGAGTCGGTCGGCGCTTTGCGCAAAGAACAAGTTGGTTCGGGCGACCGATCCGAGAAAATCCGCACCTATAACTTCCCCGACGATCGCATCACGGATCATCGCATTGGCAAGAAATGGCACAACATTGAAAAGATACTCAATGGTGATTTGGATCCGATTGTAGACGCGTTTAAAAAACAAGGATAATAAAAACCGCCCCTAGGGGCGGTTTTTAGTTTGGATTATTTTGCCCGCCAGGTTGTGAGTATGCACCATTCCCCGTTGCGCGAAGCAAGCGATGGCCCCACTACCTGGCCTGCCAGGTTGTGAATATGCGCCATTCCCCGTTACGCGAAGCAAGCGCATATTCTACTACCTGGTGGCGTTGTAGAGAGCAGTAACTTCGCTTGCCGACAAAGCGCGGTTGTAGTAACTCACTTCATCTAACACTCCATTGAAAATTTCCCCGTCAGAACCAACTTTCATTCTGTCAAAAACAAACGACGTCGAATTTGTGGCGGTGCCTCTCAGAATTCCGTTTACATAGATTTTTTTCGAAAGTCCGTCATAAACACCAACGGCATAATACCAACTACCCACCACGGGGATTATCCCCGAATTAATAAAGGGATACCAATTAATTGCATTATCTCCATTATTCAAGTGGAACCTTCCTGTATCATTGTCCGCTACACCAACCATATCTCGATAAGATGAGTTTATCGAATCGGGATTAAACCAGAAAGAAATGCTCAAAGCTACAGGAGACGAACTTACTATAGACTTGGAAACATATTGACTAGCTAAACTAAATCTCAATGCTCCTCTTTTTTTGCCCGCAGTCCAGATGGGATTATTAGTGAGAATTCCATTATTCCCCCTTCCGCTACTATCATATGCGGTTGTTCCTGTTGTTTCGTCAAACTTCCAATACCCAACTAAGGAGGTATCACCATAATCAAGGGGAGCAAGAGAAAGATTGGAACCGACTTCATAGAGATCAGGATAGGAACCACCATCAGTAGAAACAGTGTCTTTATCACCTCCTAACTTGAATTTACTTGATTCAAAGGCAGCCGTCAGTTCAAATGATCCACCACTCACATAGGTATAGTACAGATTAGAGGAAGAAGCATTG
>Ga0172379_10001088_pt1 | contig 58336 bp, 43 predicted proteins | sample GrowelOW334metaG_FD_119756 | JGI IMG/M metagenome (GOLD analysis project Ga0172379, IMG submission 119756) | Groundwater microbial communities from an aquifer near a municipal landfill in Southern Ontario, Canada - Groundwater well OW334 metaG | ecosystem: Environmental > Aquatic > Deep... | reverse complement strand
GTGCTGGAGTGCTGGAGTGCTGGAGTGCTGGAGTGCTGGAGTGCTGGAGTGCTGGAGTGCTGGAGTGCTGGAGTGCTGGAGTGCTTCATCACTCCCTGACTCCGTCACGTCGTTCGCGAACGACGTGACTCCGTCTCTTCGTAACTCCGTCTCTCCCTGACTCTGGAATACCGCCATCGCCAATCGGTTATTGACGGCTGAAAAAATCCTGCTAAGGTGTCGGCGACCGTTCTTTTGGCGACATAGCCAGCGTTTGGAGGAAAACATGCCGGACAACCGCAATGATATCGACGCGCCGGGTTTCAATCGCGAGAGCTTCATCAAACGGATGATTCCGATCTTGAGCAGTTCCAACATGGAGATCGGCACCCTGCAACTCGTGGACATCCTGTCTTTTCCGGAATTGAGCGACCTGGCCTGGGCGAAATTGCTGCGTCATTCGGAGCGGCTGCCGACAGACATCTTGTGCCAGGTCGTCATGTGCCACGCACGTTTCCGTTTCGAAGCCGCGTCGCTGCTCCTGTTCAAGAATCCGTCCGTCGACCAGCTCTGCTGCGTGTACGCGTTCGTTCCGGAATTCGCCAGCATGATCCGGCTAAGGCTCGCCTTGTTGGGCTACCAGCTGCCCTAGGCGGCCATTCGCCTACGGAATCTTTTGAGCGGCTCAGCCGCTCTTTTTCTTTGGAGTTTAGGCACCAGGAAGAAACGGAGAGACGGAGTTGGGGAGAGACGGAGTCGGGTAGTTTGAGAGTGCAGGAGTGAGGGAGTGTGGGAGTGACGGAGTCAGGGAGCGGATCCGGCTTCCGCACCCCGCAACTCCATGACTTCCTCTCCTCCGACTCCGCATCTTTCAATAAATATGTTTTTCCGCTAAGCTTCCCGCATATGGTCGCTAAAATCATCACCGATAAAGCCAGGATCGAATCCTTATTGCGCCGCCGCGTCGCCGAAGTCGTCGTGGAGGCCAGTCTGCGCCAGAAGCTCGCTTCCGGCCGCCAGTTGCGCGTCAAGCTAGGCGTCGATCCGACGGCTCCGGACCTGCACCTCGGGCACGCTGTGGCTCTCAAGAAACTGCGGGAATTCCAGGAACTGGGCCACCAGGTCGTGCTCATCATCGGCGACTACACCACCCGCGTCGGCGATCCGACCGGCAAGTCCAAGACCCGGCCGATGCTTTCCGAGGCTGACATCGAAGCCAACGCCAAGACCTATCTCGACCAGGCCGCCAAGATCCTCGATCTCGACAAGGTCGAAGTGCGCCGCAATGGCGAGTGGTTCGCCAAACTGAATTTCAACGACATCATCCAGCTCGCGGCTAAGTTCACCGTCGCCCGTATGATCGAACGCGACGATTTCGCCAAACGCCTGGCCGCTGGTTCGGACATCCATCTGCACGAACTTTTGTATCCGATGATGCAGGCCTACGACTCCATCATGGTCGAGGCTGATGTCGAGATCGGCGGCACCGATCAGCGGTTCAACATCCTCGCCGGCCGCGATCTGCAGCGCAAGCTCGGCAAGCCGGAACAGGACGCCATGTTCCTGGGCCCGATCCTCGTCGGGATCGACGGGACGAACAAGATGTCCAAGTCGCTCGGCAATTATATCGGCGTTTCCGAGACTCCCGAACAGATGTTCGGCAAGACCATGTCCATTCCCGACGCCGCGCTGTGGGATTATTTCAATCTGACTACCGACGTGCCGCTCGAAGAGGTCGCTGAAATGAAAAAAGCTTGCGCCGCCGGGAAGATGAATCCGCGCGACGCCAAGGCGCGGCTCGCCAAAGAGATCATCGCTTTCTACCACTCGGCTGACGCCGCGGAGGCCGCGGAGGAGGCTTTCATCAAGACCTTCAAGAACAAGGAAGTGCCGGATGATATCAAAGTTCTGGCTGTTGATGCGGGCGCTTACAAACTCGTTGATCTGCTGATCGAGGCGATGATGGTCGCATCGAAGAGCGAAGCTCGTCGGGCCATCGAGCAGGGCGGCGTCAAAGTCGATGACAAGGTCGTAAAGGATGTGAACTCTGAAATCGCCGTCCAGAAGGAAGCGATCATCATCCAGAAAGGCAAACGTCATTTCGTGAAACTGGTGCTGAAAAATCTTTGGCCGAAGATCTGAGATGACTACTCTCGAGACGATCAAAAAAGAGATTCTCGCTCAGTTGAGCGGTTTATTACCGCCTGATTTGGCTGTGTCCGCGACCGACCTGGTCCGGCCGCCGAAGCCCGAGATGGGGGACTTGGCGTTCGGTTGTTTCGGCGCCTCCAAACTCCTGAAGAAAAATCCGGCTGCCGTGGCGCAGGAGCTGGCCTCCGGCTACAAGACCGGCGGTTTCATCGCCGCGGTCCGCGCCCTTGGTCCGTACCTGAATTTCGATCTGGACCGGTCGGCGTATTCCGCCGCGGTCATCGGCGAGGTGCTCTCGGCCCGGGACGGATACGGCACGCGCGCCGCGACCGGCGAACGCGTGATGATCGAGTACGCCCAGCCGAACACGCACAAGGAATTCCACGTCGGTCATCTGCGCAACATCTGTCTCGGCATCGCGGTCGTGAATCTGGGCCGCGCCGCCGGCCAGGAGGTCATCCCCGTTAGTTACATGGGTGACATCGGCTCGCACGTGGCGAAGTGTCTGTGGTGCCTGAAGAAATTCCATGCCGACGAGATGGAAAAATACCGGCAGTCGCCGGAACTCAATCGCGGCAAGTTCCTCGGACAGATCTATGCCGAGGCGACGCGCCGCGTTGACGAGGACGAGAAGCTGAAAGAGGAGATCGCCGACGTGCAGCGGCGGCTCGAAGCCCGCGAACCCGAGTGGGACGCGCTGTGGCGCGAGACGCGGGAGTGGAGCTTGGTCGAGTTCAAGGAGATCTTCGCCGAGCTCGGCGTCGAGATCGAACGCGCCTACTACGAATCCGAAGTCGAGGAGCCGGGCAAGAAATTAGTACGGGAACTTCTGGCGAAGGGACTGGCCGAAATCGGCGAACGGGAAGCGATCATCGTGAATCTGGAGAAGTACAGCCTCGGCATTTTTCTGGCGCTCAAAGGTGACGGCAGTTCGCTGTATGCGACCAAGGAATTGGCGCTTGCCCAGTTGAAGTTCAGCGAATATCAGAACGTCAGCCGCAGCATCCATGTCGTGGATTCGCGGCAATCCTTGTATTTCAAACAGTTCTTCAAGACCTTGGAACTCATGGGTTTCGATAAATTGAAGACCACGCATCTGGCGTATGAGTTCGTGACCCTGAAAGAGGGGGCGATGTCGTCGCGCAAAGGCAACATCATTGCTTACGAAGATTTTCGCGATGAACTCGCGAGTCGGGTCGCTGGGGAGACGCGCCAGAAACAGCCGGACTGGTCTGAAAGCAGGATCAAAGAGACGGCTTGGCTCGTGGCCGAAGGGGCGATGAAATTCGGCATGTTGAAACAGGATCCGGACAAGCCGATCGTTTTCGACATCGAGGCTGCGCTCGCGTTCGATGGTTTCACTGGGCCGTACATCCAGTACGCGCACGCCCGGCTCTCGTCGATCATCGCCAAGGCTTCCCCCTACGCTAAAGCTGCGGGGGACAAAGGGGGCGTGCCGGCCGCGACGAAGTTTGGCGCCGCTGAGGAGAATGAGAACGCACTCGTTGCGCGGATCGCCGAGTATCCGGAGATCGTCGCTGGCGCTGCCGCGGCTTTCAAACCGTCCATCCTCGCGCAATACTTGTTCGACCTGGCCCAGGCGGCCAATGATTACTACCGCGACGTGCCGGTGATCGCGGCTGCGTCCGCGGCCGAGCGCGAGCATCGCCTGCTCGTCATCGAGGCCGCGTGTCTGACGATCGAGAATGGTTTGCGGATCCTGGGCATCAAGGCGCCGCGCGAGATGTAGGATCTGAAAAATATTGATTGACAGTAGTCCGGACGCGGGATAAATTATGACACCCCGCGTTTTTGTTGTGGGCGATCTTTCACAAGACGGAGGTCACCATGAGAAGCATCAGAGCGCATACTGCCGATCTCAAGAGCTCGCTCGCGGATTTCTGCGAAGGCGCGCTTGATCCCAGCCGCTACATTGTCGCGGTGAACGCTGCCGCCGCCAAGGTGCCGCAGCGTTTCGGCCACGACGGTTCGAAGCTGCTCGACGGCATTCACGCTTTTGACATGGCGGAGACAGCTGCGGCCTATCTTGGTCAGACCAACCTCATCCAGGTCTCGTCCTTTTGTGGTCCGGGCGGCCTCATCTGGGGCTACGATCTGGCCCGTGTTGCCGATCTCGATCGCAAGCTTCTGGACCAGCCTGACGCTTCCGGGCATCTGGTGCCGGTCTACGACGCCGCGCCGCTCATCGAGGCTTCGAAAGCCCTGCTCGGTACGGCCACGGATTCGAGATTCCGGATCCTGCCCGGCTCCCTGTGCCCCGCGGCCTACAAGTCTACGACCATCGCTGGTCCGGCTCGGTGTTTCGCCGCTTTCGGCCTCGGCATCGTCGAGGATCGGGCCTGGTCGGCCTGCATCTTCATGGAGGATGTCGGCTCTTTCGCCTGCGGCGGCGATCTCGCCGCCCAGCGCGGTCAGATCACTGGTTCGATGGCCGCGAGCGTGCTTGCGGTCGCCGCGAACCAAGGTTTGCGCTGCGCCAGCATTTACGTGGCCTGCGCCGATATCGATGTCGCTGCCGGCGAGGTCGGCTGCGCTCTCGTGGCCGCGCCGTATCTGCGGTTGGCCGGAAACGCCTGGCCGCGCGACGGCCTCAGACGCCTGCGGCAGATGACGCTCGACGATTGGCTCTCCGAATGCGGGTGATGCGACTGATCCGCATCCCGACCTTACCCCCCCCCTCGGTCCGAGGGGGTTTTATTATCTTTTAAAAGGCTTCAATTACAGCGATCCGGTCGGCGGCGGTCTGCCGGCTCCTTGCCGCGTCATCCGAATAATCAGGCTTGTTTTAGCTCCCGATTCATCGGTCAGCGGGGCCGCGCGCCGGACCATTGAAAATGGCTGCATTATTGATCATCAAGGCGCGGCGGAAGATGAAAAGCGCGGGAAATCATCTTAATTGACAGCTTAAAGCGAGTGGGTTACGTTGACCTACTCTGCAGATTGCGGAGCCTGTTCTTTTCCAAATTTGGAGGGTGTCATGACCACAAGAAAAAAGAGGACAAGCCGCAGAGAAGTCGCGTTCGCGGACCGTCTGACGGACAAGCGACGCCGGACGCCGGCGTTGTTCCTGGATCTGGATGCGATCGTCCGCAATTACGAGGCGCTGCGCCGGTCTTTCGGCTCGTCTTTCGAAGTGTTTTTCTCGGTCAAGGCCAATGATGACGTCCGCGTGCTGCGGACTCTCGCCCGCCTGGGCTCCGGTTTCGACGTGGCATCGTTGGGAGAGATCCGCCGCGTGCTGTCGCTGGGAGTCGGTCCGGAAAAGATCGCTTTTTCGAATCCGGTCAAGATCCCGCAGCAATTGGCGGCTGCCCGCCGCGCGGGAGTTGATCTGTTCGCGTTCGATTCGGAAGACGAGATCCGCAAGCTCAGCGCTTTGGCGCCTGGCGCGCAGGTCTACCTGAGGCTGGAAGTCGATAATCATGGCAGCGGCTGGCCGCTCTCCGGCAAGTTCGGAGCGTCGCCGGAAAAAGCCCCTGACCTGCTCGCGGCTGCCGCGGCCGCCGGTCTTGATCCGGTGGGCCTGACTTTCCATGTCGGGTCGCAATGCGTGCGGATCGACAACTGGCGGTCGGCCTTGCTCAGATGCCGCGACGTGTGGCGCGAGGCGCAGCAACGCGGTCTGAAGCTGCGACTGCTCGATATCGGCGGCGGCCTGCCGGCCGCGTATGACGGCACAGAACCGGCTGTCAGCGAGATCGGACCAGTCGTCGCCCAAATGGCGAAGGAGCTTCTGCCGGGATTGGAACGGCTGATCATCGAGCCTGGACGCTTTCTCGTGGCGAATGCTGGCACGCTTCTGACCACGGTCATCGGCCGAGCCGAGCGCAACGGGAAGACCATTGTCTTTCTCGACGTCGGCATCTTCAACGGTCTGATGGAAACCTACGAGGCTTTTTGGTATCGCCTGGAGCGTCTGGGCGCCGCCTCGTCGGATAAGACGGAAACGGTGACGCTGGTCGGGCCATCGTGCGATAGCGTTGATGTCATCGCCAAGGATATCAGCCTGCCGCGCCTTGAAGTCGGCGACCGCGTGATCTTTCACACGGCCGGAGCGTACACCAACTCCTACAAGACGTATAACGGCTTTTCTTTCCCGCGGATCATCATCTGCGGCGAATAAGCGAACAGAGAGCGGGACTTCCGCTCTTTTTTGTTATGCCACTAATCATATTTAAGCCCGAGAGACGTAGCTTGAGGGTCGATATTATGCTATAATTAAATACGGAGACGAGGATGTCTCCGTATAAGTTCATTTCTTCGATTTTGATACACGGATGGCGTAGTAGCACTGTCCGCCAAGCGGTGTACCCGTGAAAGTATCCGAGGCGATGAGGTTGTGACTATGCGCCACCTCCAACACGTGAATGATCAACTGCGGCAGTCGGGAGTTCTTTTCCGAGGCGTAATCGAAAGCCACGATCGCGTCATGTTGCTCGATAAAGAGGCCTACGTTGGTCACGATAAGCGAGGCACACTCTGAACCTTGTCGGCTTGGTTCGATCGCGAATATCGTGAAGTAGTAGATTCTTCCCACGAATTCAGGAAATTGCGCTTCCAGTTTTCGTGGGTTGACATAAGCGACCCGTGCTTTTTCCAAATTGTTCGTGCCCATGTGCAGACCGATGGCGTGGCCATCTTCCTTGGCGACGAATTTGACGTAATCCGGGTCCGTCAAGGCGCTGCGAAAGCTTTCCTCGGAGTAACAGAGTTGTTCTTGAATGCAAAGTTCCGAGCTGGGTTGGAACGCGGCTAGATAGACGCGCCATAACTCCTGCTGGAGCGACACATCCGTGATCGAAAAAAGCATTTCACAGGTCATTTTGCTCATGTTCGGCCTCCTAGCGAAGTCAAAGAACGTCTAAATCAACGCAACCCTAACATGTTACCATCAATAGGACAAGCGATACCTACTTTATTGTCTCCTACGCAGGCAATAAATTTCATGTTATCGATCTTTGTGTTGGCTCTTGGTGTTATAATTTTTTGGCGGCATAGGCAACACGAGCTGAATCAGACATTCTTTTTGCTAACAGTCAGTGTCAGTTTCTGGGTTTTTTCATCCTCGATGGCTGACGTAGTGCGCAAGCCATCCGACACGCTTCTTTGGGCTCAACTGGCCTTTATTGGACCATTTTTTTTCTCGTTCTTTTTTCTTCTCTTCACGTATTATTTTCCGAATTTAACAAAAGAACTGAGTTTGCGCAGAGCGTTACTGTATATATTGCCGGTGATATTGATGTTGCCTTTCGTACCCACCAGATTAAATGTCCTTTCTATTGAATTAAAGCCCTGGGGCACCGATTTTCAGCCCGGTCCGATGTATTTGGTTCTTCTGAGTTACATGGTCGCTTGTTTCGGTTGGGCATCTCGTCGTTTGATGGTGACTTACCGCAAGAGTCAGGACGCGCTCATCAAAAGACAGATCGTATTGATCTATATCGGCGTCGCGCTGATGGTGTCATCGGGCCTGGTCACTAATTTGATCCTGCCGGTTTTCTTTAATTTTTCCCAAGCCAGCGTTATCGGACCGGCCGCTTCCGCCCTCTTCGTGATCTTGGCCTCTTATGCCGTCGTGAAACATGGCGTGGACCACACCAAAGTCATCGCGGCGGAGTTCTTCACGGTCGTTTTTGTCCTGTTGAATTTTTCACGGCTTTTCATCGCCTCATCGGATTCGGACTTTATTTTTCAGAGCGTCCTCTTCGTAATCTCGGTAATTTTCGGCGTTTTACTCATCAAATCGGTGGTGGCCGAAGTTCATCGCCACGAACTGCTGTCAGTGATGACCGTCGAACTCGAGAAATCCAACAAACACCTCAGCGAACTCTCCGAAGCCAAGTCCGAATTCATCTCGATCGCCTCGCACCAGCTGCGGACGCCGGTCTCGGTCATCAAAGGCTATCTGTCGCTCATGAAAGACGGCGCTTACGGCGCGGTCGGCGGCGCCGTGCAGGACAAGATCGACCAGCTCTATGAGATGAACGAGCGCCTGATCCACCTGATCAATAATCTGCTCAACGTCACGCGCATCGAGCGGGATAATCTGGCCTACTTCTGCCAGGATGTCGACGCGGTCGAGATCATTGATCACGCTGTCAAAGAGCTCTCCTTGGAGGCTAAGAATAAGGGTTTGGATTTGCGTTTCCGCCAGTCTGCGGACGGCAAGGTCAAGGTTTTTGCGGATCCGGACAAGCTGCACGAGATCATCGTCAACCTGATCGATAACTCCCTCAAATATACTCAGAAAGGCCATGTCGAGGTGAGTCTGGAGCCTGATCGCGGCGAAGGTTTCGCCGTCCTTCGGATCGAGGATACCGGCATCGGCATGAATCCCCAGGATTTGGAGCATCTGTTCGAAAAGTTTTTCCGTCCGGCTCAGACCAACTCGATCCGTCAGTCGGGCATGAGCATGGGGCTCGGACTTTTCATCTGCGCCAAGTTCCTGCATGGCATGGGCGGCGACATCTGGGTGGACCGGACCGCTCCTGGCGAGGGCACGATCTTTGCCGTCCGGCTGCCGACAGTCGCATCCGGCGTCTGCAACGGAGCAGACAATGATTTGTCTGGAACATAAAACGCGGCCATGAGTTTCCTGACCTATTTTCTGACACACAACGCCATCCTGACCGCGACTCTGGCTTTCGGTCTGGGCATGTGGGTCTATTTTGATCGGCGCGGCGACTTTCGGAACGTGACGCTGAGCTCGTTGCTCATCGCTGTGTCGTTCTGGAGCTTTTCCCTGGTGTTGTGGCGCATGTCCGTCGAGCCGAATCAGGTGTTGTTCTGGATCCGGACTTTGTTTTTTGTCGGTTCGTTGTTGCCGGTGCTGTATTTTTTCTTCGCTTACTCCTACGTCCGGCAAGATATTCCCCGCGGCTGGAAACAGTTTCTGCTGTTTTTGCCCAACGCCGTTCTTTTTTGGATCGCTTACAATACGCCGTTCCTGGTCCGGTCCGCCGGCGAATCTTGGAGCTTGCCGGTTTTCGGTCCAGGTCGGATATTCTTCGCGATTCATTTCGTTATCTTGACCATCGCGGGACTCGTTTTGTTGGGCGCCGCCAGCCGCCGCCAGCCCGAACTTGATCGTAAGCATTTGCTTTCGATTGTCGCCGGGACCATCGTCTCTTTCAATATCGTTTTCGTCGCGATGTATGGTTCCGAACTGACGACGCTGGCCGAGTCGTTCTGGGTCGGCAATGTCGCGCTCATGATCGGCGTATTCATCATCGCGCTCAGCATCATCCGCCACCGCCTGTTCGTCGATCTGCGGCTCGTGAGCATCGAGGTCTTCGTCATCGTGGCGCTGTTCGTGGTCATCGCCGACATCGCGGTGGCTCGGTCAACGGTTGATTTTTCCCTGCGGCTGGTGACCCTGATCGTGCTCATCTTTTACGGGATCGTGACCAGTCGGACCATCATGCGGGAGATCCGCCACGTTCGCGAATTGCAGATCCTGAACGAGCAGGTGACGGCGATGAACGCCAAACTCATCGAAGCGGATCGCTCCAAGACCAGGTTCGTGTCCATCGCCTCGCATCAGTTCCGCGCGCCGCTCGCCGGCATCCGCGGTTATCTGGATATGCTGAACCGCGGCGATTTCGGCGAGCTCACCGCGGCACAGCGTCCGATCATCGTCAGTAATTTGGTCGCGGCGAACCAGCTGCTTGAGACCATTGAAACGTTCCTGGACGCCACGAAGATCGAACTGGGCAAGTTCGAACTTTACCGTTCTGAAACCAATCTGCGCGAGGTCATCGAACGGGCGGTGAGCAGCATCAAGCCGCTCGCTGGCACCAAGAAATTGATGCTGGAAGTCGATGTCCCATTGACGCTGCCGATGATCGTTTGTGACGGCGGCAAGATCTACCATGTGCTCATGAACCTGATCGATAACGCGGTCAAATATACCGTGACCGGCGGGATCACGATTTCGGCTGCGGCTACCAGCAAACACATCGAAGTGCGCGTCAAGGACAGCGGGGCCGGACTCAGTGACGCGGACAAGCGCGGTTTGTTCGAGATGTTCCAGCGTGGCACGAGCGGTATCAAGGTCAACAAAGACGGCTCCGGCATCGGGCTCTTCATCGTCAAAAATATCATCCAGGCCCACGGCGGCGAGATCCTAGTCGAATCGCCGGGCAAGGGTTTGGGTTCGACTTTCGGTTTCACGCTGCCTTTTGAACTGTAGGCCGACTGGCTTTCAGTTGAGCGGCTATTTACACTCCGCGGACCAATGGTATAATCGCGGGGTGTTTTATTAATCTGCGTACGGACCGTCGGGCCGGGGCGTCAGCCTTTCTTGGCGCCGCCGCCGTCATAATATGTTTCAAGCCAAACCTATGGCGAACCGCGATATCGGCAACGAAGCCGAAACAGTGATAGCCGCCTCCGTCAAAGTCGAGGGCGAATTCGTGAGCCAGGGCAATGTGCTCATCGAAGGCGTCGTCGAGGGGAGCCTGAAGACCGAGAAGAATCTCCGCGTCGGCGAGCGGGCCCGCATCAACGCTGATGTGTCCGCGGCGAGCGCCACGGTCGCGGGCGAAGTCCGCGGCAACATCGTGGTGGCCGAGAAACTGGAACTCGAAGCCACGGCCCACATCTATGGCGACGTCCGCGCCAAGGTCCTGACCGTCGCGGCTGGCGCGCAGGTCAACGGCCGCGTGGCCATGGGCCAAGAGACCGGCAAGAATGAGAACCAGGCCAAGCCGCAGTTCAAGCTGGCCGAGAAGCCGGAAGAAAAAGTGAAGCTGCCGGCCATCTAACCGCCAGACGAATGGCGGGCATAACCCGCAAACTGAAAGCCACCGGCGACAGCCGGTGGTTTTTTACTATACTCTTGAAGTACTGGAGTGCTGAAGATACGAAGTTAAGATACTGACTCCCTGACTCCGTCTCTCCCGTACTCCCGCACTCCAGCACTCCTGCACTCTCCCAATAGGCGTGGTCCGTGCGCTCGACAGTCCCGCCGCTTATGATTATGATGGACGCGCGGGTTAGTCCCGTCCAACATGTATTTCTATATTTACGACAGCTTCATCAGCGACCGGAAATACGAGCGCGTCATGGCGGCCGTGGAGATCGCTCTGACCGATCTCGGCATCACCGGCAAGATCGGCCGGCTGACGCCGTTCACCAATGCGCGCGGCCTTGTTCGCGATGAGACGCGCCGCGGCGCCAAGACGATCGTCGCCGTCGGCAACGACGAGACCGTCTCGCAGGTCGTGGCCGGTCTTGGCGACGCCGACGTCACTTTGGGACTCATTCCCATCGGCCAGCCGAATTCCATCGCCAAGTCGCTCGGCATTCCGCCGGGCGCCGAGGCTTGCGAGGTTTTGTCGCGTCGCGTCATCCAGAAGATCGACCTGGGCAAGATCAATGGCCAGTATTTTTTGTGGCAGGTGGTCATACCTCCGGGACGTTATACCGTCGAGGGCGAGGGCGATTACCGGATCTCCTCGGTCGATTCCGAGTGTGAGATCGTGGTGAGCAATATCCGCAGCGCCGAACTCGCCCTGCGCGGTCCGGCCGCTCTCAGGCATCCCGGCGATCCTCAGGATGGGCGTCTGGATATGCTCATGATCCCGAAGCGGTCCGGCGGATTTTTGGGCGGTCGCGGCAAGAACGAGGAAGCCGGACTGATACCGCTCCGCCGGCTGAAGGTCTCGAGCGACGAACCGTTCACTGTCGTGGTCGACGGCCGCAAGACCGAATATCGCGAAGCCTTGATCGAGATCGCTCCGTCCAGGCTGAAGGTCGTTACGGGCAAGGAGCGGTTGTTCGCGGCGTGAAGGGGGTGGGAGAGACGGAGTTGGGGAGAGATGGAGTCAGGGAGTAGTGGGAAGTCGGTGATTTCGCGGCTTCGGCATCCTGACGCTTGCTTTTTTTGGCGGAGTCGGCTATTTTATCAGCTACGCGGACGTGGCGGAACTGGCAGACGCACCAGCTTGAGGGGCTGGCGGGGGCAACCTCGTGAGGGTTCAAATCCCTCCGTCCGCACCACCGAGCTCAGCTCGGTTCCAAAAGATGATGGCGAAGCTCAGCTTCGCATTCTCTGATGAAACAACCGAGCGACCAGAGCGAGGTGTGGCTAGCTGAGCTGGCCCACCGAAACTCCAGAGCCGAGTTCAGTGGTGAGAATCAGCCGGACAACACCGGCTGGTTTTTGTATTTACCGAGCTCAGCTCGGTTTATTGCTCCAATCTTTCATCTCTCCCGCACTCCTGCACTTCAGCACTCCTGCACTCCGTCTCTCCCACACTTCATATTAATTGCTCGCGTCGCTTATTAAGGCTATAATAATGACCAGGATGAGAGGGCTCGCGTATCCGGACGATTAGCTCCACCCTCCGCTCCTGCGGAGTTGTGGGTGGCGGGCAGCTGGTCAGAGCGGGCCGCATCGCCTCATTGTTTACATCCTCCGGTGGGCCAGACGGGCATGTGGCTCAGCTGGTTAGAGCGCCTCGCTTACACCGAGGAGGTCGGTGGTTCGAATCCACCCGTGCCCACCAAAGGATGTAAAATATAAGTATCGCGGCCAGACCGCAGGTTCGCCTGTCTTCTAAAATAATCGCTTCGAAATTATGTTCGCCATCATCGGAAGGGTCCTGGGAGGTCTGGCGGCCGTCGGGGTCGGCCTGTTGTTCGTCATCAAGTCCGAGTGGTTCCTCAATAATTTTGGCGCCATCGAATGGGCGGAGCAGCATCTGGGCACGTCCGGCGGCACGCGCCTGTTCTATAAACTCATCGGCCTCGGCATCATTTTCATCGGTTTTCTGGCTGCTACCGGCATGATCGGCGGTTTCCTCATGGGGACCGTCGGCCGCCTGTTCACGCCTCCGGCCTAAACACTCCATCACTATGGCCTACATACCCACGGGCAAAGAACTCATCGATCCTTTCAAGGTCCTGGAGGAAGCGGATACGCGCGCCGGGATGAAGGTCGCTGATTTCGGTTGCGGCACCATCGGCCATTATGTTTTTCCGGCCTCGCGTCTGGTCGGTCCGTCGGGAAAAGTTTACGCGGTCGACATCCTGAAGTCCGTGCTCGGCGGCATCCAGGGCCGCATCAAACTGGAGACGGCCAATAACGTCGAGACGATCTGGGGCGATCTGGAAAGGCCCAAGGGCGTCAGTATTCCTGACGGCGAATTGGACATCGGTCTGCTCATCAATAATCTTTTCATGTCGCGCCATCGGGAGGCGATGATGAGCGAGTGTGTCCGGACCGTGCGCTCGGGCGGCAAGTTCGTCGTGATCGATTGGAAACCGACGGGGCCGGCGTTCGGTCCTGATCAAGCCTCCCGCATCAGCGCCGAGGAAGCCCGAAAATTGGCGGAAGCCGCCGGCTTGGTGTTTTTGAAGGCGTTCGAGCCGGGTCGTTATCATTACGGCCTGCTTTTCACCAAGCCGTGAGTCGATCGGATCAGTGAGCCGGAAGCGCCGCGCTTCCGGTTTTTTGTTGGGAGTAGGGAAGTGCTGGAGCCACGTCGTTCGCAAACGACGTGGCGGAGTGCTGGAGTGCTGGAGTGCTGGAGTGCTGGAGTGCTTCATCACTCCCTGACTCCGTCTCTTCCTGACTCCGTCTCTCCGTCTCTCCCATCCTCCCCAACTCCGCCGCTCACTTGCTTTTTTTTGGTCGCCTGTTAGAATGCCAACTCGTCGCTCATCATAAGCCTATGAACTTCATCAAGGGTTTCGCTCCGTTCCTCGATTATCGCTATTGGCTGAATCCCAACCCGGTCCCGCTGGGTCCGTCGCTGGTCGGCGGTATTTTGATATTTTTCCTCTGGTTCCTGGTGGTTGCGGCTATTTTGGCGATCATCGCCCGGAGTCTGAAGCGCGACCACGCGCTTAAAGCCGGCGTTTTTAACCGGTTCGCCAGCCTGCTGTTCTGGACCGGCTTCCTGGGGCTCGCGTCGCTGTTCTGCGCCTACGAGCAGGTGCCGCTGTTCGGCATGCGGTTCTGGTTCCTGCTCACTTTCACGGTCCTGTTGGTCTGGCTCGTCCGGGTCGTCATCTACGTCGCCCGCGATTATCCCCGCCTGCGGACCGAACTCGATGAAAAGAAACGCCTGGCTAAATATCTTCCCGGAGCGAATCGCTGATCCCGCGAGCGCCCGCTCGGCTCTCGGTTGGAACGGCGAGGCTTTGGCTGCTGATTATCTGGAAGCGTCCGGTTACCGCATCCTGGCTCGCAACTGGCGCGGCGGCGGCATGAATTCAGAAGAACTCGACCTCGTGGCCATGGAAGGCAGCGAGGTCGTTTTTGTCGAGGTCAAGACCAGACGTGGTCGCGAGTTCGGATATCCCGAGGAGGCGGTCACGGCCGGCAAGCGGGAGCGGTTGCGGCGGGCGGCTCACGGTTATTTGCGGTCTCGCGGATTGAGTCGCGCCGGTTTTCGCATTGACATCATCGCGATCGGTCCGCCGGTCCGCGGCGGCAGGGCGGCTCTGCGGCACATTCGCCGCGCCGTCGAAGAGGCGGATTGACGCGGCCACAGTCGGTTGCTAAGGTCTGGCCAGTTCTTTGCCAAGGCGATCAGCCTTTTTCCAAGGAGAACATCATGGACGGACAGACCATGTTCGATCTGGGTCGGGTCATTTTTTTGTCGGTCGCGGCGTTCATCGTGATCACGATGCTGTGCTGGAAGAATAACGTCGCGGCCTTCAAGGGCCTCGCGGCCTGGTTCCGGTCGCTGCCCCGGTGGTGGCGTATGCAGCGCGATCCTGTCTTCCGGCGCGAGCAGGAGTGTATCGCGGTCTATCAGATGGTCGCCATGGCGTTCTACGCCTGCCGCGGCCGCAAGAACCGGTTGCGGGAGCAGCTTGAGAACCTGGTCGACAGAAACTCCGCCGCGGATCGCCGGCTGCAGCACGAGCTCAGTCAGACGCTCGATGATCTCGAAGTTCTGCGCGGCCATCTGGCCAGGCATATCGCCGGCCTCGAGGATGAGGATATCGTGATCCTCGCGCTCTGGCTCAGCCGAGAAGCGACCGGCGGCCTCGTGACCCCGGAAGAAGCGGCAGTTTTCCTGAAAGAGGAGCGCGAACTGCTCCGCTCGCATCCGGTCATGGCAGTCAACCATTTAGAGCGTCAGATCCGGTTCTTCGCACCGCTGTACCAGACGCGCCAGGCTGCTGGCCAGGATCAGCCTCGGAAATAACGGTATCTCCGCGAGACGAAGCATCGCTTCGTCTCTTTTTATTGAGAGTGCAGGAGTGCAGGAGTGCGGGAGTGCGGGAGTGCAGGAGTGCTGGAGTGCTGGAGTGCTGGAGTGCTTCATCACTCCCTGACTCCGTCTCTTCCTGACTCCGTCTCTCCGCATCTCCGTCTCTCCCGCACTCCTGCACTCCTGCACTCTCTCCACCCACTGATTGACACCCGATCCCGGAATGGATAAGTTGTCGCCAGCTGTTCTTTTCTCAAACCGCTTCGGAGGCGAGCATGGCTTACGATCAGAAGTTTTTCGAGGCTTACGCGCAATATCTGGCCGAGCCGACCGTCCGCGAGAATCATGGCTGGGTTTTCCGGATCTTCGACGGCCGTTGCAACGCGAAGCAGGCCGCTGTCGTTGATCTCGGCTGCGGGCTCGGCGAATATTTCCGGCACGGAGCCTTTCGCGAATACGTCGGCGTGGACCGCCACGACCCCGGGCATCCCGGGCGCGTCATCAGCGGCGACTACGCCGACCCCGCTTTCTTGCGGTCGCAGCTGCCGTTCCCGCCCCAGGCTTTCGTCAGCCTGTTCTCCATCGAGGCTTGCCTGCCGGTCGTCGAACGCTACCGGATCTACGGCGAGCTGTTCCGGAATTTTCCGGAACTGACCTGCGGTCTCGTCGGCGGATTCTACTACGAATCGCGGCGCGATCAGGAGACCGTCGACGAGGCGGGCAATATCGTGAGCTATCAGACCATTGATCGGCTCGGCGAACATCCTCTGGCCGGCATCGAAGAAAGCCGCCTGGAAATGCACACGCCGTCGCTGATGTTCGGCCCTGACGTGGTCGAGGTCTGGAAGATCTTCCGGCGCATTTGAGACCGGAGCCATCTTGATCGTCGCGCGGCCCGGGATCCCGGGCCGCATTTTTATTGTCCGTCTCTCCAGCACTTCAGCACTCCTGCACTCTTAAACTCCCTGACTCCGTCTCTTCGTCTCTCCCGCACTCCGTATCTTCGCATCTCCGTCTCCCCATGACTTTGTCACTCTCAGCCTTGCCAAACCGGCTCAAATCATGTATTCTCCCCATAAGACTAGTTCTAATCCTAGAACTAGTCATTTTATATAAGTAAAAAATCAGCTCAGTTGAGCTAAAATATTCATACCGGCCCGGACGACAGTAGTCGGACGCGCCGCCACCAGCACTATGCCGTCACCGATAATGCAGGCCATCAAGCAGATCAGCGACGAGAAGAATATTTCCGCGGATTCGGTCATCGAGACCATCGAGGCCGCTTTGGCCGCCGCGTACCGCAAAGATTTCGGCGAGAAGGACCAGAACCTCAAGGTCAAGTTCGATCCTGAGTCCGGCAGTTTTGACGTGTTCGACGTCAAGACCGTGGTCGAGGATCAGGAATTGCCCGAAGAGACCGAGGCCGAGGAAGAGCCCGCGAGGGAGAAGCGGCGTCCTGGCGCTGCCGCTCCGGTCGAGTCGGCCGCGCCGGGAACCGAACTCGCGTCCAGCGAGGAAGAGGTCAAGCGTTTCAACCCGAAGACTGAGATCATGATCACCGAGGCCCGCAAGACCCTGAAGAAAGGCGCGGAGATCGGCGAGGAGATCCGCACCCAGCTCGACGTGCCGGCCGCGTTCGGCCGCATGGCCGCGCAGACCGCCAAGCAGGTCATCACCCAGAAGCTCCGCGAGGCCGAGCGCTCCAAGCTATTTAACGAATTCAAGGACAAGCAGAACGAACTCATCACCGCTTCGGTCCAGCGCCGCGAGGGCCGGATCGTGTTCATCGACATCGGCCGCTCGACGGCCGTCATGCCGCCCGAGGAACAGATCCCGACCGAGCGCTACGCTCCCGGCGATCGCATCAAAGTGCTCATCACCGACGTTCGCCTGACTTCCCGCGGCCCCGAGGTCGTCGTGTCCCGCGCCCATCCGGAGATCATCCGCAAACTCTTCACGGTCGAGATCCCCGAGGTCGCGGCCGGCGTGGTCGAGATCAAAGACATCGCCCGCGAGGCCGGCTCCCGCTCGAAGGTCGCCGTCTCTTCGACGCAGGATAACGTCGATCCGATCGGCTCCTGCATCGGCCAGCGCGGCACGCGCATCCAGACCATCATCGGCGAGCTGGGCGGCGAGAAGATCGACATCATCCAGTATGACGAGGACGCGGTGAAGTTCATCACCAACGCCCTGTCGCCGGCCAAGGTCGTGGAGATCGCGCTCGACGAGGATTTCCGCGCGGCCGACGTCATCGTGAACGACGACCAGCTCTCGCTCGCCATCGGCAAGGGCGGCCAGAACGTGCGTCTGGCTTCGAAACTGACCGGTTGGAAGATCAACATCCGTTCGCTGGCCGAGGTCGAGGGGCAGGTCATCGCGACCGAGGCACCAGCGGCCGAGACCGAAGCCGCCGAACCAGCAGTCGAGGCTGAAAAGACCGCTGACGATTCCGAAGCGGCCGAGGAGGCGGCCTAACCCACGGATTGACCGCGGTTTCGCGGTTCGCCGGCGCCGCCGGCCGACCCTGACCGCCGAACTATGAGTGAAATTTTCCACGAAGTCTTCTATCGGCCGATCTTCAACCTGCTGATCTTCCTGTACGACATCATCCCCGGTTCTGACATCGGCATCGCCATCATCCTGCTCACGATCGTCATCAAAGCTGCGTTGTGGCCGCTGTCCCAGAAAGCGCTGCGTTCGCAGAAAGCGCTGAATAACATCCAGCCGAAGATGGAGGCTCTGAAGAAGGAATACGCCAACGACAAGGACAAGCTCGCCAAGGAGCTCATGGCGCTGTATTCCAAGGAGAAGGTCAATCCGATGTCGTCCTGCTTGCCGACCCTGGTGCAGCTGCCGGTCTTCATCGCCTTGTACCAGTCGCTGGGCCGCGGCCTGCAGTCCAGCGGTTTCGAAGCCTTGTACGGTTTCGTCGCGAATCCCGGCAAGATCGAGCCGTTCATCTTCGGCGTGGTGGATCTTTCCGTCGCGAATCCGTATCTCGCCGTGGCGGCCGGCATCGCCACCTACTTTCAGGCGAAGATGATGATCACCAAGCAGCCGCCGAAGAGCGTTCCGGGCGCCAAGGACGAGGAGATGCTCTCCATGATGAACAAACAGATGCTGTACATGATGCCGCTGCTCACGGTCTTCATCAGCTGGAAACTTCCGGGCGGCCTCTCATTGTACTGGTTCGTCATGACCGCGCTCACCATCGTTCAGCAATACTACGCCCTGCGGCCCAAGCCGCCGGCCGCGGTCGCGGAAAAGATCTGACCCTGAAACGCTTATGAGACTCCGTGATAACGAGCTGCGCGGCCTGCCGGTCTTTTCCCGGGACGGGAGCCGGATCGGCAAACTGAAAGCGCTGGTCATTGATTCGGAGAGCCACACTGTGGCGCAGTACGTCGTCGCCAAGTCACGTTCGCTCTCGGCGCTGCTGCCGCAGGAACTGCTGGTCCATCCCACCCAGGTCATTTCGCTCGACGATGAGAAGATGGTGGTCAAGGACGAGTTCATTGCCGTCGAGGCGGCCGAAGCTGTGGCCTTGCGCGGTGCCGAAGCGGCCGTGCCGAGCGCGAGTCAATCGGTCAGGTCGTAGACAATTATCAGCCGACAGCCGCCGAGCCCAGCTCGGCGGTTTTTGTTCGCCATTTCAGTTCGATCCCGAGCGTCAGCTCGGGATATTCAGAGCGTTGAAGATCCGCTTCGAACCAACTTGACTCTTGCCTACGTGCGGATTAAGTTGCAGCCACGGCCATAGTGGCCGCAGCGTCAAAGGAGACGGTCATGGATCTTTTCCCAAAGCTATTCCCCGAGCTTGAGTCGTTGCGGCGTTGGAAGCTGCCTCTTCCGGATCATTTCGACGTCTGTGTCGACCCGCGGATGTCTTTCAAAGAACTGGTCCATTGGGCCGGATTTGATCGCGTGAGCGGTCTCACTGGATTCGACAGCCTCAAACGTCCGTGGCCCGAGATCTATCCGGCCAAAGGCGGCAAGCCTTACGTCCGCCGCTTCGAACTCCTGCAGCTCTGTGGGGATCATCAAAGACTCGACTTAGACGAAGCCTTGGCCGTCCTCGCCGCACGCGGTTATCGGCCGGCTGACGCTCGCGAGTTCCTGTCCTTTTTGGCCCAGTATCCGCATCGGCAGCGGCGTCAGCACGACATCATCCCCTTGGGTGCCGTGTACCAGGAAGAAGATCGAGTTTACGTCCTTGAGGTCTTTGATCGGCCGAACGAACGCGAGTACCGGCTCGTCTATCTGCTTCTGAGGAGTCGCAGCCTGCGCAGTTATTGGTTGAGCCACCACCGTTTCCTCGCCACGCGCCTTGATCCTTGATCCGGCTTACGGGTCGCTCGCTACGCCCCTCTCAACGGGGCGTTTTTTTTGTTCCGTCAGGCCGTCGCGATCCGCCTCGCTCCGTCTTGACACTCGCGTCTCGGCGGATTAAGTTTCGGTCACGGCCATGGCGGCCGCAGCGTCAAAGGAGACGGTCATGGATCTTTTCCCGAAGTTGTTCCCGAATTGGGAAGCGCGGCGGCGTTGGAAATTGACGGGCCCGGAATCTTTCCGCGTCTACGTCGATCCGAACGTGCCCATCGACGATCTCGTCCGTCAAGCCGGTTTTGACGGGATCAAGATTTACAGCCATGAGCCGTTCGCACGGCCGTGGTCCGAGATCTATCCGGTCTGCCACGTCACGCCTTACGTCCGCGACTTCGAAATCCTGGGACTTGATGGCTCCCTCTGGTTCCCGGAAACCGACCAGGCTCTGGCCGATTTGGCCCAGCGCGGTTACCGGCCGGCCGACGCCCACGAGTTCCTGTCCTTTTTGGCCCAGCATCCGCATCGTCTCCGGCGGCAATGCGACATCACCGCTCTGGGCGCGACTTATCGCGACCAGGATCTGGTCTTCAATCTCAGCCTCTGGGATCGGCCCTATCGGCGGACGTACGACCTGTACTTCATTCTGGCGCGGTCCAAGGGTTTTGCGAGCGGTTGGTCGTCTTACCATCGCTTCCTGGCCACGCGCCTTGAGCCCTGATCCGGCTCACGGATCGCTCACGACGCCTCTCTCGGCAGAGGCGTCATTTTTTTAGCCCGCGCGCGATTGACGCGGCGAGAGCGGCGTGTTTAGATCACCGCGGTTCTTTTCCTCCAAACCAGGAGTTCCGCATGCCGGGAATCATTTATCCTTATCTGCCCGAAGGCCGCTCCATCTGCTACGTCGGTCCGGATCGGTTGTTCATGGCCCTGGCCAAAGTGTACGCCCAGCGGCATTCGCTGGACCGGGTCATGCCGAACGCCGCGGTTCTCGTCAAAGGCAGCCGGATCATCGGCATCGGCGCCAACGGCAGCGATTACCATGATCTCCATGGCTGCCGCCGGGTGGAGTTGAAGTGCCGCAGCGGCGAAGGCTACGAGCTGTGCGACGGCTGCCACCCCCGGAATCATGGCGAAGCGAAAGCTCTCCAGAGCGCGCACAGCCACGGACATGATCCGCGCGGCGCGGACCTGTACCTGTGGGGCCACTGGTGGTGCTGCGAACCTTGCTGGAAGCTGATGGAGGCCGCCGGCATCCGGGACGTCTGCCTGCTGCAGGACAGCGAGACCCTGTTCAATCGCGAACATCCCGACAACATCGTCGACCGGCAGTTCATCTGAAGCGTCTTGACCGGGTTCTGGCCCGGTCATTTTTTTTTGCGCCAGTTCAGGTGGCGCCAAGCCGCGGCCGGCGCAAGCTTCGTTGCTTCGCGCCGCCGCGTTTTCACGCCGCTACGTTTTCCCGCGCTCGCCGAGACCCGCTTTTTAGATTATATTTAGGAAAGATTATGATCGCGGATACCGCTGACCAGGCACAACTTCGCGTTTCGCTCTTGGCCGCGCTGGCTTATTTCGACCTGTTCGACTATCCGCTGACGCTGCTCGAACTGCGGCGCTGGCGCTTCGGCGGTCCGGTCGCGGCACCGGAGCTCGACGACATCCGCGAGGTTTTGGCCGGCGCGCCGGTCGGCGAAGCCAGCGGATATTATTTTTTGGCCGGCCGGGAAGAGATCGTCCCCAGCCGGCAGCGGCGCTATCGGCTGGCGGAAAGCAAATATCGCCTGGCCGTCCGGTTCGCCCGTTGGACGCGGCTGCTGCCGTCGATCCGGCTCGTCGCCGTCTGCAACAGCCTGGCTTTTTCCAACGCCGACGAGGCCAGCGACATCGACCTGTTCCTGATCTGCCGCCCTGGCACGCTCTGGATCACGCGTCTGATCGTCGCTGGGTTGCTGCAGCTATTCGGGCTGCGTCCGGAGCCAGGCCGCGAAGCCGACCGGTTCTGCCTGAGCTTCATCATTTCCGAGGACCGTCTGGATCTGTCCGGCCTGGCTTTGCCCGGCGGCGATCCGTATCTGCTCTATTGGACCGCCACGCTCATGCCGCTGTACGACGCCGGCGGCGTGATGGAGCGTCTCTGGAACGCCAATGCCTGGGTGCGGACTTCCTTGCCCGGAGCCGTGCCGAATCCGCAGGCTGATCGCCGCAGCGTGCCGGTCGTCGCCGGCACGGGCTGGTTGTTGCCGCTATTGCGTCGTCTCGATGGTTTCGCCAAGCGCTGGCAGACACGGCGTTTCCCCGCGGCTATCCGCGAGCTGGCCAACACGGACAGCCGCGTGGTCGTGGCTGATGACATCCTCAAGTTTCATGTTGATGATCGCCGGGCCGATTACGAACGGCGGTTCCGCGAGCGGCGGGCCGAGGTCCTCAAGCAATTATGAATTTGCGCCGTTCCGTCCAATTGATCTTCGCGACGCTCGTGTTCCTGGCGCCGTTCGGCACCCGTTACATCTGGAGCCGCGGCGCGATCGCCGGGTTCCCGGTCGAGGCCGGGACCATCAGCCTTTTCGCGACGCAGATCCTCGCGGTCGTTTTCGTCTTCGCGGCTTTCGCTCTGGCGGCGCGGGAGCGGCGGCTTGGTCGGCTCGCTGGTCCGGCGGCCGCAGCGGCCGCGGCTTTGCCGCTCGCGGCCCTGCTGGCCTCCGTCATTTCCGGGCCGGTTTCCGGCTGGAATCTGCTCGCCGTCTCCTGGATCGCGCTCGGTGCGCTGGTCTTGTGCGGCATCAGGCTGGTCGAAGCGCCTTTCCTGACCGTCGCCGCGGCGTTCGTCGCTTCGGCTGCAGTCCAGGCCGCGCTCGCGGCGGCGCAATTCTTCACTCAGTCGGCTGTCAGCGCCAAATGGTTCGGCATGGCGCCGCATGAAGCCGCGGTCGCCGGTTCCTACGTCGTCGAGACCGCCTCGGGCCGCTGGCTGCGCGCTTACGGATCACTGGCGCATCCGAACATCCTCGGATTCTTTCTGGCCGTCGGGATCTTTTTCGCCGTCGGCCTGCTCCTGACCTTGCCAGCTGGCAGCCGCGCCCGCCGTTTGGCCGCGGCGTCCCTGCCGCTCCTCGCGGCCGGCATCTTCTGCTCGCTTTCCAGGAGCGCCGTCCTGGCCCTGGCCGCCGGTTTCGTCGTTTTGTTGATCTGGTCGGTCCGGTTTTCCAAGCCGTCATTCTCCGCGGTTTTCCGTTCGGCTCTGGCCGTGACCGCGGTCTTGCTGCTCTTCGGCAGCATTTTCAACGCGGTCGTCTTCACGCGGCTCAGCGGCTCCGGCCGCCTGGAAGCCCGATCGTTCAATGATCGGCGCAGCCAGCTCCAGGATGCCGCCGAGATCATCGCCGACCATCCGCTCATGGGCGTCGGCCTGGGCGAAATGCCGCTCGCACTCGAACGCGACCATGGCGATGGCCGCCCGGGCTGGGGTTATGAGCCGGTCCATAACGTGTATCTGCTCAGTCTGGCGGAGATCGGACTGCTTGGACTGATCGCCTGGCTCAGTACGCTGGCCCTGGCCCTCCACAGTTCCATGACCGCGGCCGCGCGCGGTTCGGCTCCGGCGGCCGTCATCGCCGCCGGCCTCGCGGCGGTCATCGTCGCATCCTGCTTCGATCATTATCTTTGGAGTTCGTGGTTCGGACAGCTGCAGTTCTGGCTGCTGTGCGGTCTGGCCTGGAGCTTCGGCCGCAACGACCCCGCGCCGCTTGACGTTTAGCGATTAGCACTCTAAAATAGCGAGTGCTAATAGCCTCTAATCATCACCTATATATTTGCTTAATGAAGCAGATATTTTATAAGCCATGATATGAAAGTCAAACCGCTGAATGACCACGTGCTGGTCAAAGCCACGCCGAAGACCGAGGTCACCAAGTCCGGCATCGTTATTCCGGAGACAGTCGAAAAAGAACGGCCGGAGCAGGGCGAGGTGCTCGCGATCGGACCCGGCAAACTGCTCGAAGACGGCAAGCGCGCTCCGATGAGCGTCAAGGTCGGCGACCAGATCATGTTCAAGAAGTATGGTCCGGACGAAGTGAAGATCGACGGCCAGACGCTGCTCATCCTCGACGAATCCGACATCATCGCCATCATGGAATAGTAATCCTTTGAACATCAACTATGGCTAAACAGATACTGTTCGCCGAGGACGCCCGCCAGCGCATCAAGAAAGGCGTCGACATCCTGGCCAAGGCCGTGAAGACGACGTTGGGCCCGGGCGGCAAGAACGTGGTGCTCGATCGGGGCTTCGGTTCGCCGACCGTCACCAAGGACGGCGTGACCGTCGCCAAGGAGATCGAGCTCGCCGATAAATTCGAGAACATCGGCGCGGAGCTCGTCAAAGAAGTCGCTTCGAAGACCAATGACGTCGCCGGCGACGGTACGACGACCGCCACCGTGCTCGCCGAGGCCATCTTCAACGAGGGTCTCAGGAATGTGGTCGCGGGCGCGAACCCCCTGAAGATCAAGCGCGGCATCGACAAAGCCGTCGGCCTGGTCGTCGAGGAGCTGAAGAAGATCTCCAAACCAATTTCCGGCGACGACATCGAGCGCGTCGCGTCCATTTCCGCGAATGATCCCGAGATCGGCAAGCTGATCGCCAGCGCCATGAAAGAGGTCGGCGAGAACGGCGTCATCACCGTCGAGGAATCGCAATCGTTCGGCATCGACAAGGAGGTTGTGGACGGCATGCGCTTCGACAAGGGCTACGTTTCCGCCTACATGATCACTAACGCTGACCGCATGGAGGCCGAGTACAACGATGCGCACATCCTCATCACCGACAAGAAGATCTCCTCGATCCACGACATCCTGCCGGTGCTCGAGAAGGTCGCACAGACCGGCAAGAAAGAGATCGTCATCATCGCCGAGGACATCGACGGCGAGGCTTTGGCCACGCTTGTCGTGAACAAGCTGCGCGGTTCTTTCAGCGCGCTCGCGATCAAGGCTCCGGGTTTCGGCGATCGCCGCAAGGAGATGCTCAAGGATATCGCGGCGCTCACGGGCGCCAAGGTCGTGAGCGAAGAGGTCGGCCTCAAACTCGAGGATACCAAGCTTGAGGATCTCGGCCGCGCCCGCAAGGTCGTCGCCACCAAGGAGACCACGACCATCGTGGACGGCGCCGGCGACCAGAAGATCGTCGCGGACCGCATCGCCCAGATCAAGAACGAACTCGAGGCCGCTGATTCCGAATTCGACAAGGAAAAACTCCAGGAGCGACTGGCCAAACTCGCCGGCGGCGTCGCTGTCATCAAGGTCGGCGCGGCCACCGAGACCGAGATGAAAGAGATCAAGCAGCGCATCGAGGACGCGGTCCAGGCCACCAAGGCCGCGATCGAGGAAGGCATCGTGCCGGGCGGCGGCGTGGCCTTGCTGCGCGCGTCCCGGGTCCTGGTCCATCGGGAAAAGGACGAAGCCAGGGAATCCGAGATCGGCAAGAATATCATTTATCTGGCGCTGCAGGAGCCGGTCCGCCTCATTGCCGAGAACTCCGGCGTGAACGGCGAGGTCGTGCTCGACAAGGTCAAGAATTCCCAGGAGGTCAGTTTCGGCTACGATGCCGCGACCGGCGAGTACGGCGACCTGGTCAAGGCCGGCATCGTCGACCCGACCAAGGTAGTGCGGAGCGCGCTGCAGAATGCCGCTTCCATCGCCTCGCTGCTGCTCACGACCGAGTGCGTCGTGACCGACATCCCGGAGAAGAAAGAAGAAGGCAGCCATGGCGCGCCCGGCATGGGTGGAATGGGCGGCCTCGGCGGCGGGATGTACTAGGTAGCGGTTAACCAATAGCCAGAAAAGCGGGGGTTCCTCAGTAGAGGGACCTCCGCTTTGAATCAGAGAGTGCTGGAGTGCTGGAGTGCAGGAGAGACGGAGCCACGTCGTTCGCGAACGACGTGGCGGAGTCAGGGAGAGACGGAGTATGGGAGTTTTGGGGTGTGAGAGTGCAGGAGTGAGGGAGTGCAGGAGTTTTTGTCGGGTCTCCCCCAACTCCTCCACTCCCGCACTCTCCCGTTCATTGGATCAGGTAGAGACAATGACTCCGTAACTCCGTCACTCCCTGACTCCCGCACTCTCTATATTCCCAATTTCTCAAAATTGAGCTAAGCTTCAGCAGTCGAAATTAAACTCTCTAGTTTGAAGTTTATGTCCGAAGAAATGAAGCCTGCCGAACAACCGGCTAGCCAGCCCGCCCCGGCTCCGGCACCTCAGGCCCAGCAATCCGCCCCGGCTCCAGCCGCCGCTATCGACAATAACAAACTCATGGCCGCCATTTCTTATATCGGCGTCCTGTTCCTGATCCCGTTGCTCACCGAAGCCAAGAACGATGAGTTCGTGAAGTTTCATGTCCGCCAGGGCATCGCCCTCTTTCTCGTCTGGGTCGTCGCCAGTTTCATCGTCTGGATCCCGTTCATCGGGCAGATGACTTGCCTGGCCCTCGTCGTCCTCTCGATTTTTGCCGCCGTCAAGGCTTATCAGGGCGAGCGCTGGGAATTGCCGGTGGTCGGCCAGTACGCTAAACAGATCAAACTTTAGTCGGCCAGGGTTCGGTCGGTCCGGGCCGCGGCTTTCCGTGCCGCCGCCCGTCTCGAACCTGTCAGCCATATGATCAAACAATACCTCCACGCCATCGACGAGATCGCCGCCAAAGTCTCCGGGACGTGGGGGTTGCTTTGACCTGGATAAGACCCACGGCGAAATCGAATCACTGGAATGGGAATCGCAGCAGCCTGATTTCTGGAAAGACAACGAAACGGCCCAGCGCGTCTCGCGCCGACTGGCCGAGTTGAAGGAATATTACGAAGCCTGGAAATCTCTCCGGACGGATTCGTCCGAACTTTTGGAGTTCGCCAAATTGGCCGCTGAAGAAGGGGACGAGGCTTCCGAAGCGGAGATCCTGAAGCAGTTCGACGCCATCAAGGAGCGCCTGGCGAAACTGGAATTCGCGACGCTCATGGATGATAAATACGACGACCGCGACGCCATCGTGGCGGTCCACGCGGGAGCCGGCGGCACTGAAGCCCAGGATTGGGCGGAGATGCTGATGCGGATGTTTTTCCGCTATGCTGAGCTTAAAAAATGGCGCGTCAAAACGTTGGATGAGCATCGTGGCGCTGAAGCCGGAATCAAGAGTGCGACCTTCTCCGTGGAGGGGCGCTTTGCTTATGGTCATCTGAAATCCGAGGCCGGGGTGCATCGCCTCGTGCGGCTTTCGCCGTTCAACGCCGACCATCTCCGCCAAACGTCCTTCGCCCTGGTCGAGGTCCTGCCCGATCTTGGCGACATCGAAGAGGTGAAGATCAAGCCCGAGGATCTGCGCATCGACACGTTCCTCGCCGGCGGCCACGGCGGCCAGGGCGTGCAGACGACCTATTCGGCCGTGCGCGTCACGCATCTGCCGACGGGCATCGTCGTCTCTTGCCAGAACGAACGCTCGCAGACCCAGAACAAGGAAACCGCCATGCGCATCTTGCGCGCCAAGCTGCACGCCATCTATCTGCAGGAGCGTAATTCCGAGAAGAAAAAATTGCGCGGCGAGTTCACGAGCGCGGAGTGGGGGAATCAGGCGCGGTCTTACGTCTTGCATCCGTACAAGCTGGTCAAAGATCATCGCACCAAATATGAGACCCAGGACGCGGAACGCATCCTGAATGGCGACCTCGACGAGTTCGTTGAGTCTTATCTGCGGTATCGCAAACAGGGCGGCGGCGACACGTCGTCCGCGGATGGCACGTCAGCGGCTGAAGAGGCCGAGTCGGACGATATTTAAGCTCATTTTCGCGGCTTCTAGAAGTCCTAAGGCGTTATCTGACGGTCGTATCATATGGAAACATTTATTGTAACTGGAGGCGCTGGTTTCATCGGCTCGCATGTCGTTGATCTCCTGGTCGAACATGGCCATCGCGTCCACGTCATCGACGATCTGTCGACCGGCAAGCGCGCGAATCTCAATCCGGCGGCGAACCTGCACAAGATCGATATCCGGTCATCGAAGTTGCCGGCCTTGTTTCGCCGGCTCAAGCCCGCGGTCGTCATTCATCTAGCAGCCCAGATCAGCGTCCGTCGTTCGAGCGAGGATCCGGCGGCTGATGCCGACATCAACATCATTGGCGGACTGAACGTACTCAAAGCCACTCACGCCGCCAACGCGCGGCATTTCGTGTTCGCGTCTTCCGGCGCGGCTTACGGCAGCGCCAAGACGCTGCCGACGCCCGAGGATGCGCCGCTCGCACCGTCGTCTCCTTACGGCATCGCCAAGGCCGCTTTCGAACGCTACCTTTTGGCCGACCACGAACTCTCCGGCATGAGCGATTCGATCCTGCGGTTCGCCAACGTCTACGGTCCGCGCCAGAATTCCAAGGGCGAGGCCGGAGTCGTGGCCATCTTTTTGAAATATTTGTGCGATGGCGTGTCACCGACCATCAATGGCAACGGCGGCCAGTCCCGGGATTTCGTCTATGTGGGCGATATCGCTCGTATGGTCGTGCTCGCGGCCGAACGGCGGCTGCACGGCATCTTCAACGTCAGCACTGGCGTCGAAACCTCGATCAATGATATTTTCCGCATTTTAAGGCAAATTTCCGGCTCCGAAGTCGAGGCTAAACACGCGGCGGCCAAGCCTAACGAGGATCGCCGGAGCGTGCTCGATCCGCGCCGTGCGGCCAAGGTTGGTTGGCGGCCGCAGGTTTCAATCGAGGAAGGGCTCAGCTTGGCGTATGCGTCAGTGGCCAAGACCCGCTCGCCGCGGCCGTCGGCGGAACATACCCGGCGCCCGGCTTTCATGAGATGAACGGCATGAGAACGCTGCGCATCCAACGCGATCGCGTTTCGCGAACGGCCTTGAGCGAGGCGGTCCGCGTTTTGCGTTCCGGCCGTGTCGTCGTCTTTCCGACCGAGACTGCCTACGGTCTGGCCGCCGATCCGTTCAGCCGCGAGGCCGTGGCCGCGATCTACGCCATCAAGGGGCGGACGAATGATAAGAAATTGCCACTCATCGCCGCCGATCTCCGACAGGCTGCCGCAGTCGTGCGGCTCATTGGCCCGGCGCGCCGTCTCGCGCTCCGACATTGGCCCGGCGCCCTGACCATCGTCGCGCCGGTCAGATCCGGCCGCCGTCCGGTCGGAGCCGGCGCTCGCGGCGCGACCGTCGCTGTCCGCGTGCCGGCGCTGGCCTGGGCCCGCGCGCTCGCGCGCGAATTCGGCGCGCCGCTCACTTCGACCTCGGCGAACCTTTCCGGCCAGCCGGCCTGTTACTCGCCGCGCGAGGTGCGGAAACAACTGGTCGCGCGCCGCCGACAGCCGGAGCTATTCCTGAACGCCGGGGCATTGCCCCGTCGGCCGCCTTCGACTATCGTTAAGATCGTGAAAGGCCAGGTCGTTATTTTGCGTCCAGGCAGCATAAAACTGGCTGAGAGCCATTAGCCGCAACCCCACATGGCCACGGGACACCTCCGGCATTACGTCGAACATTTCCTCGCCCCGCATCCGGCTCGCGAGGTCCGGGAGCTTTTCTGGTCCACGGCGATCCTGGATTTCGCCATGTCGCTCGTCATGGTGTTCGAGCCGATCTATCTTTATTCGCAGAAATTTTCAATCGAACAGATCCTCCTCTTTTACGCCGCGGTCTACGTGCTCTATTTTTTCCTGCTGCCGATCGGCGGCCGCATCTGCCGCCGGCACGGCTACGAGCACACGATCCTGCTCAGCTCGCCGTTCCTGATCCTGTACTATCTCTCGTTCTTCGCCATCTCTTACAATCAGCTGTTCATTGCCGCGGCCGTCGTGGCGCTCGCGATCCAGAAGATCCTGTATTGGCCGAGCTACCATTCCAACTTCGCGACCTGGAGCCAGCAGGCTGAGACCGGACGGGAGATCTCGAACATGTGGTCGCTGTCGGCGTTCGCGGCCGCGACCGCGCCGGTCGTCGGCGGCGTCATTGTCGCTTTCCTGGGTTTCAAAGCTCTCTTCATCGTCGTCTCGGTGCTGATCCTGCTCTCGAACGCGCCGCTGCTCCGGACCCCGGAATTCTTCATACCTAAGCCATTTTCTTATGGTGGGGCGCTGAAGCGGCTGGTCAAAAAAGACAACCGCCGCGCGCTCCTGGCCTTCATCGGCTACGGCGAGGAATTCCTGGCCCTGGTGCTCTGGCCGATCTTCGTGTCGTTCGTCATTCCGAACATGCTGTCCCTGGGCGCGATCATGTCGCTCGCCATGATGGTCAACGTCGTCGTCATCCTGTACATCGGCAGCCTCGTGGATGATGGCGGAAAAATGCAAGTGTTGCGCAGCGGCGCGTTCTTCACGGCCGGCTCCTGGCTCGTGCGCATCTTCGTCGGCGGCGGCCTCGGCGTCTTCCTGATCGATTCGTTCTATCGCGTCGCCAAGAACATGATCGGCATCCCGCTCGTGGCGCTGCTCTATGAGAAAGCGCGCTGCGACGGCGCCACCGAGCAGGTCATCTTCTTCGAGATGGCGCTGTCGGTCGGCAAGATCCTTGCAGCGCTCGCCGCCGTCGCGCTGTTCCGGATCTTCCCCGATGCCTGGACGCCCATCTTCATCCTGGCGGCCGGCTTCACGCTGCTGTTCGCCGTCATGATCGACAAGCGCGGCGAAACGCCGGACGAGACCATTGTGGCGCCGGTAGCATGACCGCGGAGGAGCTCAAAATTTTGCTCAATGAAGCCCGAATCGAACCCTGGAAAGGGCGCGGTCAGAATTTCTTGTTGGACGAAAAAGTGATCGACCAGATGGTCGCGGCCGCGGGCATCGAACGTGGTTCCGCCGCGGTCGAGATCGGTCCGGGAGCCGGCGTCCTCACCGGCCGGCTGCTCGAGCGCGGCGCGCGCGTCGCGGCCGTCGAGATCGATCCGCGGCTCTGCTCGTTCCTGCGCCGCCGTTTCGACAAGCAGGATCTGCAGGTGCTGGAGGGCGACGCGCTGGCCTTCACGAACGCGGCGCTGGCCGAAGCGGCCGGCGGTTCGCGATCCGGTTACCGCGTCGTCGCCAACATCCCGTACGCCATCACGAGCGCCCTCATCCAGAAGTTCCTGCTCGAAGCGCCGCAGCCGGCAAGTTTCACGCTCATGGTCCAGGCCGAGGTCGCTGACCGCGTCCTGGCCGCGCCGGGCGAGATGAGTTCGCTCGCGGTGCTCGTCCAGACCCTGGCGCAAGCCGCGCTCGTGGTCCGGGTGCCGCGCGCCAGCTTCTATCCCGCCCCGCAAGTCGACTCCGCAGTTATCCACATCAAGCCGTTTTCATCAGCCGAACTCAGCGCCAGATTCGGCGCCGCTTGGTCGGCTGAACGGCATTTCCGGGTGACCCGGGCGGCTTTTCAGGAACCCCGCAAACAGATCAAGAACACGCTGCGCCAGCTGGGTCTCAGCGATATTTTGCTCAATGAAGCTATAATTTCAGCTAGTTTAAAGCCCGAATCCAGGCCCCAGGAACTCTCCGTCAGCGATTGGGCGCGCCTCTCCATCGAGCTCGCCAAGCGGTCCTGAAACCCCCTTAATTTACCTTGGACGCGGGTCTGAGCCCGTGTTATAATTGTATAGGAACGATTAAGCGCAACTCGCGTGCTCAATACTAACCAAAAAATGGCTTTGACGATCGTCGTGGTCATCGGTACGGCCACGCTTCTTTTTGATGTCATCAGCCTGAATAAGTCCGTGATTTCGCCCTTCTTCCAGCCGCAGGCTACGGGCACCATCAAAACGTCGGATCAGATCGAGCAGGAGCGGGTAGCGTCTTTGAAATCCATGGACACCGACAAGGACGGGCTCACTGATTTCGACGAACTTTACGCGTTTCGGACCAGTCCTTATATCGCCGACACTGATTCCGACGGTACTCCTGACGGGCTGGAGATCAGCCAGAACAGCGACCCCAATTGTCCGGCCGGCAAGACTTGCCGCCAGGTTTCCATTTCATCTTCGAGCGGCGCGTCTACGGCTCCGACCTTGTCGTCTGGTCTGACCGATCTGCCGGAAGAGCCGGTCAAAGAATCGGTGGTCTCGGACAGCCAGAGTCCGCTGATCCAGGCTGTCACGCGCATCTTCGGCGATCCGGCCGAGCTGACCCAGAAGAAAGCCGAGGCGATCGTGGCGCAGATGACCGGCGATGATCTGAGAAAGTTTTACGTCGAGATCGGACTGCCCACCGAATTGGTCGCGAAAGCTCCCGATGACGCGCTGCGTCAGCTGATGTTGGACACTTTGAAAGATGCTGGTTTGACTAACAACGACACCGGACAATGATCCGGAGACGTCGCCTCAGCCAGCAGCCGCCAGCGTCGCAAATTAAATTAATCCGGATCAACATGAACTCACGTCAATCCAGGGCCGCCTCCGCCATCTTGATGTTTGGTTTCGCTTTCGCGGCGGCGTTGCCGTTCATGTTGGCGTTTCCGCGTCCGGTCCGGGCGCAGGCGGCTGATGTCATCGGCGGACCCACCACTGTTTCCGCCTCCGTTTTCGATCAGATCACCACAGGTCTCACTGAAGGCGTCATGGTGGCCGCGGTCAGCGCCACTAATCAGTTCGCTCAGCAGGTCGCGAGCATGCTGGCGCAGAACCTGTTGAATTGCGCCGGTCAAAAACCTTGCTTCGATTCCAAGGAATTTTCCAAAGGCTTGAAAGATGCCGTCGCCGGCGCGGCGGGCGAGGCGATCGGGGCTTTCAGCGAAGCTTCCGGTTTGACGGCAATGGGGCTGAATCTTTGTGCGCCGAACATCAATCTCACTTTGAATCTCCAGCTCGGTCTGCTTGACGAGATCCAGCCGCCGCGGCCCAAGTGCGACCTGTCCAAGATCGCCGAGAGCTGGGGCAAGGTCGGCAATCAGTTCTCCAAAGGCGAAATGATGAAGATGTTGAAGGATACGGTCAAGCCGGGCAAATCGCCGTTGTCAGCCGGTTTACGGATGGGTTCGTTCATCCAGGTGGATGTCCAACCCAAGGCTTATCTGGAACAGAGTTTGAAAGTCGCCAATAAATACGCCGGCGGCGGCGGTTTTTCGGACATCACCGATCCCGTGACCGGCAATGTACTCAGTCCGGCGGCGGTCGCGAAGAAAGAATTCGACCTCTACAAGGACAAGAGCGGCGTCATTCCGGATACGGGGGTGCAGATGGCGGCATCGGGAGCTTTGGCTGCCAAGGCCTGGAAGCCGATCGTTGGCGGCATGGTCCAGACTTTCGCCATGACCCTGATCAAGGGATTCTGGAACAAGGGCGTTCAGGAACTGTTGTCGCTCATGGCTGCCGAAGAGGCGGCCACGGAGGTCGCGTTGCTGGACCGCGAATCACTGGTGAATCCTGGTCTCGTTCAGAGCAGCGAGCGGATCGGGGAGATCGAGGCTCCCTCGTCGCTGATCCGGGCGACGCCGATCAAGGGAACCGGCATGTATGACGTAGTCACCTTGTTCGGTCTGTGTCCCGAGGCATATCGCGGTCCGGAGAATTGCGTGATGGATCAGGCGCTCGCGGTCGCGATCCGTTCCGGCAACGCCATCCCGCTGACCGTCGGCGAAGCCCTCAAACAGGATCTGCTGCACAAGGATTTCCGGCTGATCCCGGCGACCAGCCAGGATAACGCCAAGGCTTCCTGCTATCAGGATGGTTATTGCGAGACGAATCTCAAGAAGATGCGCGCGGCCCGGATCATCCCGATCGGCTGGGAGATCGCCGCGAGCAAGGTCGCCGCGACCGGAGAAAAAGTGACGCTGGGCCAGGTCGTCGCCGGCTTCAATGTCTGCGGCGTGAACGGCGCACCCGACGCGGCCAATCCGGCCACCAAGTGGTGCCATCTCATTGATCCCAACTGGGTCCTCAAAGCGCCGTCAGCCGAATGTCGCGCCAAGGTTTACGGACCGGTGCTGCTCAGCGCGGGGATCGCCACTCGCGCCGAGACCTGCACGGACGTGGCCACCTGTCTCAAAGAGGACGATTTCGGCCAGTGCGTCGGCGGTTACGGTTACTGCACTCAGGACCGGCGCGTCTGGCGGTTCAACGCCGATTCCTGCCCTGAATATTATAATTCCTGCCGCACGTTCAAGAGCACGTCCGGCAAGACCGAAAATTTCCTAGTCAACACTCTTGATTACGGCGTGTGCAATTCCTCGAATGAAGGCTGTCGGGCGTACTCGACCAGGTTGAACGCCGGCAGCTGCACTCTCGGCGCCGTGTGTTCGAATAGCGCCGGGTGTTCCTGCACGATACCTCGTTCGTGCAAGGTCGGTCAGGGCGAGAAGACCTGTCTGCTGCTGCCGAGCGGCGAGCAGTGCCGGCTGCCCAATGTCTGTCAGACCGCCGAGTGCGACTGTTCCAAGAATTCTTCCTGTCTGGTCGTGTCGGGCGCCAGATCCTGCAGCACTATCGTCGGCGGTCCCGAAGCCGGCGATGATTGGCAGATCACCCCGGCTCTTTATCTCAACAAACAGGCTCAGGGCTGTTCGGCGGACAAGAACGGCTGCACCGCTCTCGTGAAGCTCGCGGCCGGCCAGTCTTTGAATCTCGTCAAGAACGGCAGTTTCGAGACGCTCGAGGATATGGATGCCGACGGGGCCAGTGATCACGCCAAGTACTGGTCGCCTTTCGGCAAAGTGACGGTCGGCGGCGCTGGCGGGATCATCACTGAACGCGGCGCGGACAACAAGTTCTATGCCTCCGCTGGTTCGAATGCCGCCCGGGTCGGAGGCGATTACGAGGATGTCTGCACGCTGAATACGGCCTGCGCGAATTATCCTTCCTGCACCTGCCCCAAGGGCGGCTACAGCTGCGCGGTCGCCAAAGGCGAGACCAGCTGTTCGCTCACCAATCGTCTGATCCAGGATCGGCTGCCGCTCGAGATCGGCAAGACCTATACGCTGTCCGCCGACCTGCGGCAGATCCCGGCCGCTTTGGTCCCAGGACCGGGCGCCGCCAGCGCGACGCTGCGGCTCAAGTTCTACCAGTCCGATTATAATCAGTCGGCCTCCATGGCTGGTTGGGTGAAGAATGATGACGTCATCGTGACCCCCAACGTCGGTCCGTGCGACTTCACTCCGGCCGGCGGCCTCTTCATGACCCTGACCGCGGCGACGGACCCGGCTCTGTCGGACGCCGCTTACGTCCGCCCGTCGTGCACGTTCACGGTGAGTCGGCCCATCGCCGGCGCTTACCTGGAGATCAGCGGCGCCCAGACCATGGTTGATGGCGTCCTGTTGAACGAGGGCGGCGGCGTCTCTTACCACGATACTTACGGCGAGGTCGAATCACTGGTTTACGCCAAAGTCGCTCCGAACTATCTCGGCTGCACCGGCGAGGACGGCGACCGCGCGGAATGCAAGAGCTTCGCGATGGTCTGCCGCGACAACGAGGTCGGTTGCGACCGCTATACTCCTGCGACCGCCGATCCGGCCATTCCCGGCGTCGTCGGACCGCAGGACGCTTGTCCGGCGGAATGTTCCGGTTACGACGTCTTCAAACAGGAAGCGTCCGAATTCGAACGCGCTTCCAAATTCCCGATCTACTTCATTCCGAAACTGGCCCAGTCCTGTTCCGAGGCCGAGATCGGCTGTTCGGAGTTCACGGATCTGGAGAACGAGCAGCGCAGCTATTATTCCCGTTTGCGCATCTGCCAGAAACCCGAGGCCGACACCAACCAGGTGTTCTATTCCTGGGAAGGTTCGGACACGGCCGGCTATCAGCTGAAGGTCTGGAACCTGAAGCGGACCGAAGCCCAGATCGTTACGGCCGCCGCCACCGCGAGTGATGTCTGCGCGCCGACCGCCGGCGGAACTTGCGGCTACTCGCCCTGCGTCCACCTGAACACCGCGGCCCCAGTCGGCGATGACCGGTTCGAGTGTCTGGACGAGTCCGTGGCGATCGCCGGCGCGGAACTGCCCGACGGTTTCTGCACCCGTGATTCCATTGATGCCGGCCATGATTACGATTGCCGCGAATTTTACGATGAGTTCGGCAACCGCCATTACCGGCTGATGTCGCGCGTCATCGTGGCTGCGGCGGATTGCCGGCGCTATCGCATCACTGGTTCGATCGAGTCTGATTGCCGCGACTCGAACGGCTCCTGGAACGAAGCGAAACAGGAATGCATCTACGCCGCTTCGGCCGGCGACAGCCTGGCTTGCGCGGCGGCTTCCAAGGGCTGCCGGGCCTACAAAGGCAATGCCGCTTCGAACATCCGCGCCGCTTTCACCGACGCGTTCGAACAGGCGATCGACGCGGCCGTCTGGAAAGCCGGCACCGCGATCCCGGCGCAATCGTCGGAAGCGCTGGTCGTCGGCGGACACTCGCTCAAACTCTCCGGCACGGCGACCGACAGGCGCGAGATCGTGCGGGAATTGGGAACGCTCGTGACCGGCGGCCAATCCTATAGCCTGTCGTTCTGGGCTCGCGGCGGCGGTATCCTCAACATCAGCTTCGGCTCCGAGACTGGCGCCGGCACCCAGGTGTTCAGCGACGACAACAACGCGACCAAGTCCGCGCCGAAGATCATCCTGACCAGCGAGTGGCGCCGTTACGCCCTCGGTCCGGTCATTTTCCAGGAGACCGTGGTTGCCGGTCCGGATTGTCCGAACGGCCGTTGTCTGAAGTTCAGCATTGCGGGGTCCGCGGCCGCTCCGGTCGTCACGATCGGCGAGGTCTATCTCGACAATCTCATTTTGAACGAGGTCCGCGACACGATCAGCGTGGTCCGCGATTCCTGGAAGATCCCCGCTTCCTGCGACCAGACGCTCGCGGGCGCGGCGTCGCCGCGGGAAATGCTCGGCTGCCGCGAATACCGCAACACCGCCGGCAAGGTCAGCTACCTGCGTTCGTTCAGCAAGCTGTGCCGCGACAAGGTGGTCGGCTGCTCCGCTTACTCCGACACCAAGAACACGGTCGAGAATCCTTACGAAGAATCGTTCAACGCTGTCTGCAGCCTGCCGGCCCGCTGCGGCAGCCCCGAGGCTCCGGCCGACGGCGGTACGAACTGCATCTGTAATTACAGATTGCCGCACGCGGCCGCCTCTGCCGAAGCGCCGCTGATGCTGTTCGACGCCTGTCGCGTCGCGTTCAATGAGACCGAGTGCCGCATCACGAAATTCAACCTGGAGACCCGGGCGTCGCTGGCGTCCCGCGCCGCCAATCCGGATATCGTGGTCGTGCCGGCTGATTCGTTGACCCATCTCGTCGTGACTCCTCAGGACAAATGCGAAGCCGCGAACATCGGCTGTCGCACCGTCGGCGTCCCGAACCAGGCCTTTGACGGCGTGTGTGTCAACCGGGTCGCGAACAAAGAGACGCCGGTGAGCGCCGAGACCGGCTGCGAAGATCCCAAGACCAAGGGTTATTGCAAGATCAAGATCGGCGAATCGCGCTGCCAGTACTCCGTCTCCGAGCCGATCATCGGGAGCTGGAAAGCCGCGGCCGTCAAGGATAATCCGGCCGACTATTCCAAGACCCTGTGTCTGGAGAAAGAGGTCGGCTGCGCCCAGTATTCGACGCGCGACGGTTCCTACTACTTCAAGGATCCGGGCAACCGCGCCTGCGAATACCGGGAGAACGTCTTCGTGAAGGATCGCCGGGTCTCGGGCTGGTTCCGGAAGACCGAGAGCGGCGCCCTGCTGCCGTGTTACGGCGACCGGCTCGTGAACGGCGAGTTCTATGCCATCGCCAAGAATAAGGACCAGCGCTGCGACCTGAAGACGCCGTGCACCCAGGACGCCGGCTGCCCGTGCTATCTGAGCACCAGTCCGGATTCTCCGGATTGCACCCTGGCGTCGGCTTGCACCAAACCCGAAGGCTGTGCCTGCCCGAACGAAGGACAGAATTCCTGCACGGTCGGCAATACCAAGACCACCTGCAAGGTCGAACAGGCCTGCCGGGTCATGCGCGGCAACAGCGTCTGCGGCTTTGACGGCTGGGTCGGTCTGTGCGCGGCCGAGTACGACCGTTGCGAGGAATTCGTCGACACGGTGGCGACCTCGCCGAATCACGCCGCCGGCGAACCTTACTATTATATATTCAACAGCAAGATCGATCAGTCCACCTGCGGCGGCAACGTCGATCTCAAGACCGGCTGCGTCGCGCTCAAGCAGACCAGTAATCCGCAGAACCTCTATTCCGCCGCCGCTTCGTACGTCAAAGCCGGCGATATGAGCGCCAGCCCGGTCAACTGCAACCTATCGAACCGTTCCGACGAGCTGTGCGGCAGCCGCTGCTTCAGCTACGTCAACGGCACCTGCGAGGACATCACGGTTCTGGGCCAGGCCTGCAACCAGGATGCCGATTGCGGCGTCGGACGCTGCATCGGGACCGAGAGCTACGGCTTCGGCTGCCGCTCCGATCGGGATTGCAGCTCCCAGCTGGGCGAGAAATGCATGACCTACGGCGATCCGGCGACCTGTCCGTCCGGCAAGACCTGCCGCCGGAGCCTGACCGGGGTCGACTTCACCCGCAATGACGCCAACATCGTGCTCAAGGTCCGTCCGGACCGCGAGTGCGCCCGCTGGCTCAATTGCCGCGAGTCGGAGATCACCTGGGATGAGACCAAGGGCGAGTGGCGCGAATCCTGCACTGGTTTCGGCTTGTGCGAGGAGTCGACCGTCGTCGGCGTCGCGAGCGAGTGCCGCAGCTACGTCGAGCCGGAGAAATCGCGGCTGACGAACCAGCAGTACGCCCAGCGCGATGTTTCCTGGAAGGGTCTGGAGTTCTCCGGTTACAGCGTGCCCAATGCTTACCCGGCTCAGTACCTGCTGCCGGCCACCATGCCGACAGTGACCGGTAACAAGAGCGGCAGCTGCATGGGCGACATCAACAAGTACGGCGTCGCCTGCGCCACGGACGCCGATTGCGGCTCGAAAGCCTGGTGCTCCAAGACCGAAATGACCCAGCAGCGCTACGGCGTCAATCTGGCGCTGTGCAAGAGCGGCGCCAAGAAAGGCGAGCTCTGCACCAACGACAAGGATTGCGGCGGCGTCTCCGGTTCCTGCGCCCTGACCTGCCGGCCCAACGACGACAGCGGATCGGGCATCTCGAGCGATTGCGTCGATCAGAAGATCGATCCGGATTTCGGCGCTTCGAACAAAGGCGGCCGCTGCTACCAGCACCTCTGCTACTACGACTACACCGGCGGTCCGCTGCTGCGCAACGACGTCGGCGCGATGCCACTCTGCCGGGCTTATCCGGAGGTCGATTCGCCCTACTCTTCGACCATCATACTTAAGGGCCAGGCGGGTTATGACGCCGCCACCGGGACCGCTTCCGGCGTGGAAGCCGAACGGTCGCCTGATTTCGCCGGCGCTAATATCTGCCACGGCAACGGCAATGACTGCGAGTGCGCCTATCAGAAACTGACCTACGGCACGAATTACGGCGAGAAGCGCTACCTCGGCGTCAAGGACGCGACTTATGAGCGCGGCTTCGCGAAGACGTTGTGCGTCGGCGGCTCCGAGGACGGCAAACCCTGCGATCTGGGTTCCGGCGCGATCGATCCCGGTCTGAAGGCGGCCTGCGTCGACGGCCAGGGCCAGTGCCAGAAGCTCAAGTCGGTCTCGACGCTGCTCGGTTGGCCGGGCTTCTGCCTGGATTACGACGAGTCGCTGATCATCAACAACGACGAGGCCCGGCGCGCCTGCATCATGTGGTTGCCGGTGGACAAGCTGTCCGGCATGCCGGATCGTTTCAACCAGTTCCGGGAGGCCGGCTACCAGCAGACCAGCGCTCTGTCCTATTGCGCTGTCGCCGAGGGCACGCAGGTCGCTGGTCAGGGATATTCCGCTAGCCGGCAATACACCGGCTCCGCCAGCGGCAATTACAAACATCTGTTTTACCTGACCAACGGCGAAGGCGGCCGATTGATCCGTGATTGGGCGCCGCAGATCAGCCGCGATCAGATCGCCGGCATCCAGGTGGATTTCAACCCTGGCTGCAATCCGACCGCGTCGACCTGTTCCAATTATGGGACGAGGTCTCAGACTTGTTCCGGTAACGCCGGTTGTACCCGCTGGGTTTGCGCTGACGGCACTAAATTCCGGCAGCCGACGGATTGCACCCGCGATTGCGGTTCGGATCCTGACCAGGGAACACTGACCAATGACGGCAAGTGTCCGAATGCCAGCCTCTGTGGCGGCACGGCCTGCAATGAATCTTTGTGCAGCCAGGGCGCACCCAGCTCCAGTGGTCTGGTCACCTTGTATATGACCGGTCCTGATTTCAACGGCAAAGCGATTGATTGGGAAGATGATGACACCGGCGGCAAGCGGCATCCGAAAGCCGGAATTTGGGAAGGCACGGAAACACGCGCGCCGGGCCATCAGCCGGCTAACGATTGGCCGCCTCAATCCGATGAAGGTATTCCGGCTTCCGGCGGCCAGGCCAGGTCGATCTGCGTAAACCTGCTGACCGAAGGCACTAATGATGAGGTTGCGGATTGGTGCGATCGTTGGTCCGCCGACAACAACGGCCAGAACGATCGCGATTGTGTGGGCATCATGCCGATCTGGACCGCTGATAAGAAGTTGGATGGTTTCAAGACCACGATGTGCCATAACGACAATTGGTCCTGTAACCCGGTCTACAACGGCACCATCACCGTCCATCTGCGCGATCGTTGCACCGACGTCGCCTACGTCCATAATCCGGTGGCTCCGGGCGTCGTCTGGACCGATCGGATGTGGAAAGCCGGCCAGTTCGTCGCCACTGGCTACTCGTTCACCCACGCCTCCACCCGCACCGGCGCCAGCGAATCGCTGGAACCGTTCGGACGCATCGCCACGATTCCGGCGACCCAGAATGCCGATGCGCTGACCTATGGTTCCGACCCCGCCGGCATCGCTCCGGATACGTTCGAGAAGATCCTGCCGGTGTTCAATACGGAAGGCGGCAGCCCGTTCACGTACATCTATTGGAACAGCGCCGCCAGTGCTTATAAGAACGACGGCGGTCGGTCCTATAGCGGCGTGCCGTATGCTTGCGTCGGCGCCTGCGGCGGAACCGGTCTTCCGGCCAGCTGGAACAATAATGGCGCCAGCGCTTTGCCGAACGCGACACGCCGGCTCTCGGAACTCTTCGCGACCGCTGAACAGATCTATCACTGGGGCGGCAACTCCAACGATCTGACCTACCAGCCGGCAGGCGGTTGGGATGACCGATCGCGACTCACGTCGTTCTCCAAGCGGCCGCGGGTCGTCGGCGTCGACACGAGCATCGGCAAATGCATCGACGGCGAAGAAGGAGTCTGCCAGGAACTCGCGACCGAGGGTCTGACCATGATCTCGGACCGCGGCAATAGCACCTCGGCCGGCACCGACATCATCCAGGGCGCCGACGGCGGCGGACGGCTGACGGTCAAGATCAGGTATTACGCCTACGCCGACAAGGATCAGATGCCGCTGCGCCGCAAGGTCTTCGACTTCGGCGACGGCAAACTCGTCCCCTCCGGCGACGCTTACTATAAGAATCACCGCGGCGCCTTCTACAACGGCCCCGTCGCCGCCGCGAATCTCAAGAAGATCTGCAGCTCGGATTACGCCGACTGGGGCAAATACTGGGGCCTGACCGACGACACGTGCGATCCGCGGTATTTCGAGGAGGCCAAGACCTACGTCTGCAACACGCCGTACCGCGACTCGTTGCCGGCCTGCAGCAACCTGGTCGACGAAGAGACGTATCCCTGCAAGGAAGGTAATTACTGCGTCTTCCGCCCGCGCGTCCAGTTCACGGACAATTGGGGCGTCTGCAACGGCACGTGCGTCAAGACCGACGGCGACAATTTCTGCCTCAACACGGACCGGAATAACGACGTGGAGGGCAATGATTGTTTCGGCAACCTCACGACCACTACCACGAAGCCTTCTGAGAAGGCGCCGTGGACCTGGGCTTACGGCAAGATCAAGATCGAAGTGCCGTAAAGTTGACCCTGAACCAGAGCCATATGATCGCCTCAAAACTGAACGGTATCCGGACCCAGATCGGCCGGCTTCGCTCCCGCGCGGCGGAACTTTATGCTGCGCGCCCCCGCGGCCGCGATGCTTACGCGATGCTGGCTGTCGCGGCGATCGTCGTCGTCGGTTTGTGTTGGTCGGCGAGCTCTGTCTATGCCGCGAAAGATCCCATTGAGAAAATGGTCGTCGTCATCATCGGTTACGCCAGTGAGCTCATCATTTGGCTGCTAGCCTCGGTGCTGCTCATCGTCGTGGGCGTGCTCGTCAACGTCGCTCAGTACAACTCGTTCGTCACGTCGCCGGCGGTCGGCCTCGGCTGGTCGATCCTCCGGGACGTGGTCAACATGTTCTTCATCGTGGTCCTCCTGATCATGGCGTTCGCGACCATCCTCGGGATGGACAACTACAGCATCAAGGGCGGCAAGCTCACGCGCCTCCTGATCATGGCCATCGTCATCAATTTCTCCCGCACGCTCTGCGGCATCATGATCGATTTCGGCCAGGTGGTCATGCTGACCTTCGTGAGCGGCTTCAAGGATGCCGCCGGCGGCAACTTCATGGAGGCCATGAAGATCACCGAGATGATGCAGGCCTCGGACTCTTCGAAGAGCGAAGGGGCCGACGCTTCGACCACGGCCATCGTCGTGTCCATGCTGCTCGCCGTGGTCATGACGGCGATCGCGACCTTCGTGGTCATCATGATGACCATCACTCTCATCGTCCGCATCGTTTTCCTGTGGCTGCTCGTCGTCCTGTCGCCGCTCGCGTTCTTCCTGAAGGCGGTCCCTGGCGGCGCGGCCTCGGGTTTCTACGGCAAGTGGTGGTCCAAGTTCACGAGCAACGTGATCGTGGGGCCGTTCCTGGCTTTCTTCCTGTGGTTGTCGCTGGCCGTCGTCCAGCAGGGCGACGTGACCGCCGGTTTTCCGGCGCGCAACGAGGAGGAGAGTTTCAGCGACGAGGTTTCAGCGGCTTTCAATAGTCAGAGCGTCCAGCAGTTCATGATCGGCGTCTGTCTGCTGCTCGGCGGTTACACGATGGCGACCGAGATGGCCGGCGAGACCATGGGCATGGCCAAGCAGATCCGCCAGGGCGCGACGAAATACGCTCAGAAAGCCGGTCGCATGAGCCTCAGGGCTGGCAGGGGTGTTGCCGTGACTGCTGATAACTTGAGTGGCGGTCGTCTGGATAAATTGAAAGAGGCTGGTCTGGCCCAGGCCATGAGGTTGCCGTCTTTTATGGGCGGTGGCTTGGCCAAAAGAGCTTTGATCGATTCCCGGGCCAAGTCCGCGGAAATCAGATCGCGGGCGGAGAAAGAGATTGGCGGTCTGCCGCCGGAGTATCAGAAATACGCTGCTTCCATGGGCACGGGCACAGTGGATAAATCAGGCAAGTTGACACCTGCTGGTCGGGTTCAGGCTGTGATGGGTAAATTAGGCAGGTTGACACCTGCTGGTCGGGCTCGGGCTGCGGCTGTGGCCAAGAATGAACTGTCTGCCGCTTTGATCTCCGGCAATACCGCCAAGGTTAAAGAAGCCATGGATCAGCATTCAGCGTTCGTCAAGGATGATCCGAGCTATATCGGCGATCGCTGGAAAGCCATCAGGACCCGTCCGGCCGCCGCCGCCGCCAATTATAAAGAATGGCAGGATCTGGAGAAGAAGAAAGCGGCTGGCCAGCTTTCGAAAGCGGAAGAAGAGAGAATGGACATCGTTAAGACTGATGGCCGGGCTTTCGAATCGGTCGTCGGCAGCCTGTCGCCTCAGAAGATCGGTGAAATGAACAAGGATGATCTGACAGACGATGTGATGGCCAAGATGAATCCGAAAGCCCTGACTAAGGCTTTGGACTTCGCCGGTACGGATGTCACTGGCAAGATCAACGCGTTTCTGAACAGGAAAAGCGGCGAGAGCCTGGCTGCCGGTCTTGAGTCCGAGGAAAAACAGCGGTATCTGAAACAGCGGGAACAGGAGCTCTTGCCGACCATCAACAGCAAGATGAGCAACGCGCAGGTGGCCGCGATCGACGGGGCTGAATTGACCCCGGCGGTGCTGTCGGCCCTGGCTGATAACAAGAAAGGACGCGCCCTGACCACTGAACAAGTGGCCAAGGTCGACGCTGAAGCTCTGGGTAAGAATGTCGAGTTGTCCAAACAGATCGCCGACGGCTTGAAGTTGTCTGGTATCAACGAACTGGCCAAGAATCCGGACAGCATCGGGCAGGCCAGCGTGTTGAAAGCCGCCCTGCAAAGCCGGACGCTGGAGAATTTCTCGCTCAACCCGAGCGGTAATTTCAGCGGCAGCTATGCCGACGAAGGACGGGCGCAATTCCGTGAACGCGCCAAAGAGTCGCCGGCGCAAGCGGCCGAGTTGGCGGCCTCGATCAGTCCCTCCGTGCTTACGGCTGGCGGCGGCGTGAACGAGGTGGCCATCGAGCTCGTCACCAATATTGACGCTACCACGGTCAACCAGATGGCCGAGGCGAAAAATCCGGCCATGATGCAGGCGGCGCAGGGAATCGCCGCGATCAAGGATCCGGCCGAGATTGCCGCCAAACTGGTCGAAAAGATGCGTCCCAGCCTGGGCCACGACAGTGATGAGTTCAAGGCCGAGATCAAGATCATGATGGAGAGGATCGCGAGGGCGCAGGAAGCGTCCAAACAGATAATCCAGAAAGCGGCTCCCAAAGGTATCGCCGGAGCTTCAGCCGCCGGCCGGGTCAAGAGCGCTTAGGTCGGGGAGTCGGCGTGAAGAATTATGTCTGAGGAGACAGTAAAAGCCGGAGCAGCGGGCGCGGCCGGGACGATTCCCGGATCAGCCGCTGTTTCAGCGTCGCCGCTGCCGGCCGAGCCGGCGCCGCCAGCGCCGGACACGGATTTTTTCGAGTTGCTGGAGAAAGCTCCGGCCGCCATCAGGGAATATCTCTTGTCGCCGTCGACCGATGCCAGGTTCGAGAAGGTCGCGACTGACTTCCAGTTGGCGAGCGATGAGATCTTCGCCATGGTCAGCGTCATCAACGCCATTTTTTTCCGCACCCGGCCGTTCAAGGAATTCCATGGCCTGTTGGCCGAACGTCTCAAATGGTCCGACCGGGAGCGACTGGATAAACTGGCGGTCGAGATCGCTGGACAATTGTTTTTGCCGGCTAGCGGCTATATCGGCGATGTCGATGGGTTCATCAGGGATTTGAAGGTTGATCCGGCAGTTTTTCCGCAGGAGAAACTGGCGTTGCAGCTCATGAGTTATGACGCTGGCGCCCGCCAGATCTCCGCTGAGGCCGCCAAATTCCTGCCGCCCCAGTTCGATAGCGTGCGCCTGCAGCATCTCATCGAAACGCGTCTGCGCGCGGTCCGGACCGACACTCAGATCAAGGAACAGCTGATGAAACCGGTGAAGACCGGCGGGCTCGACCTGGCTTCGGAAGATGCCGAGCGGATCCTGGACGCCATTCATGATGAGTTGAACGCGACCGTCTTCATCGAAGATATCGTGCCGCCGGTTTCCGCTGCGGCGGCGGCCGAGCCCAGGTTCACGCCGAAAATGATCCGTGACATCTATGCCGGCGCGCCCGAAGAACAGGCTGATCTCGCCCGGCACATCCAGAATATTTTCGATACTGCTGGCCGAAAGCCGGAGGATCTGGCTGGTTGGCTTTTCATCCAGCTTTTCCCGGAAGAGGGGAAGGCTGTTGACCGGCTGGAGGTCGTGTCCGCGATCATGGCGCTGGCCCAGACAGGCACGCTGTGGGATGTTTTGGCCAAGGACAAGCGCTTGCGCAACCTGGTCGCCGATCGTCTGGCGGCCGGCAACGCGGACGGGGCGGCGATGCTTGAGATCGATCCCTACCAGACGCGCTTCTTCAATTTTTTCATGCAAATGCTGTTGCGCGGTTTCGCCGGACTGACCGAGAATGATTCCGCCCGGTTCGGTTTGCGAGCTTATAATCTGCTGAAAAAGAACAATCTGTTGACGGCAGACGCTGAACTCGCGGCTTTTGACGCGGACGAGGGGATATTCAAATGGCTTGAACCGGTGGAAGTCTAACCACAGATCTATGGCCGACAACGCCAGCAATCGATCGTTCGGTCTGGATGACGACGAGATCATCGTCGTCAGCAAGAACCAGCCCCGACGCGTCATCAAGGGCGATCAGACGACCGCACTGGCTGTTTCCGCATCGCCGGACGGCGCGGATCAACTGCCGGCGGCGGCAACTGTTCCCGCCACGGCTTTGCCGACGTCAGTCGTCGAAAAGAAACCCGATGTTTCGAAGTTCGATTCCGCCGATCTCATCGCGGCCGGAGAGACCGCCCGTGCCGAGCAGAAAGCCGACTCATCCGGCATGGCCTCGGAAGCCGATTGTCTGGACGCGGCGGTCGCGGACGCGGTCAAAGCCAGCGGCGTCCGGCTCAATGATTTCGATCTCGAAAAAAGATACCAGACCGCTGTGAACCTGTTCTTCCGCGATCTGCGCGACGCGCTCGAGACCAGGTCCAAGCTCACGATGTCCCGCGGCTCCGGCGGCATGGGACTCGACGATGCCGAGGCTGACCGCGTCATGGCGCTGCTCGAAGCCAAGGTCGCCGCTTATCGCGGCCTGATCCAGTCGGCCAATGATGCGGCGAGACAGCGGTATCTCGCGACGCAGGCGGAAAAGGTCCTGAACGTCTCCGAGCAGGCGCAGACGAAAGAGGTCGAGACTCTGGAGCGTCGTTTCTCGGAGATCACCCAGAGATCCGGTTCCGCTGCCGCAGCGCCGCCGTTCCCGGTCCAGCCAGCCGTGCCCTCGACCCCGAAGATCATCACGGTGGTCGATGCCGCGGCCATTCATCCCGCTGTTTCCGCCGAGCCCGAAACGATCAATATCGAATTGGTACCCTCGGCAGCCAAAGCTCCGCCGCCGCCGGGATTGCCGGTCGTCCGGGCAGAGGAAGCGCCGACTCCCGAACCAGCGGCGCCAGCGCAGGTCCAGATTCCGGCTCTGACCGAGATCAAGCCGGTGGTCTCTGACGTCAAATTCGCTTCCAAACTCCTCGGTCCGGTCGAAGAATTGCGCGCCATGACCATCAAGGACTTCCGCCGCCTGTCGCGCGATCCGCATGAAGCGACCCTGAAGATCACCGATAAGATCGACCTGCTCAAAGAAGAGTCGTTCGAAAAACGCACGGCCGGCATCAGGGGTTGGCAGGAATCGGAGGCTAACCGCCTTTATCTTGAATTATTGCGCTCCAGCCTTGAAGGAAGGCCGATCATGGAGATCATCGCCGAGAAGGAATCCAAGGGCGAAAATGTGCTCAACAAAGCGGAATTCGATGCCATCATGGAGCTTAATCGGAAGCTCCGCTTCGGCTGATCCGGGGTCGTGCGACCGTCCTGCGGGGTTGTGATATAATGGAAGACGTCATGAAGTACACCGTGCCGCAATTCATCGAGGTGGAGGATAAGATCATCGGGCCGGTCACTACGCGCCAATTCGTGATCCTGCTCGCAATGGCGTTTTTTCAGTTCCTGGCCTACAAGCTCTTCGATTTCAGCCTGTTCCTGGTCGTGGCCATCGCCCTGCTTCTCATCGGCGGCACCCTGGCTTTTTTCCGGGTCAACGGCCAACCGTTCCATTTTTTTCTGCTCAATCTGGTCCAGACGCTGCGGCGGCCGGCTCTGCGGGCCTGGGACAAGAACCTGACCGATGCCGAGTTGAATTTCATCGTCAGGGTTCCGCCGCCCCTGCCGCCCAAAAAGAGGATCTACAAGGAGGCGCTGGGCACGACCAAGCTGAACGAACTGTCGCTCATCGTGAACACGGGCGGCGTCTATAATCCGGAAGACTAGAGTCCTATGCAGTCCCAGAAATTGGCCGGTCCGAAACCGGGTCCGGCCACCCAGCGTTACATCGACATTGCCGAGATCAAGGAGGACATCGTCATCATGCGCGATGGCACGCTTCGGGCCGTCATCATGGTCGCCAGCATCAATTTCGCCCTCAAATCCGAGGACGAGCAGAACGCGGTCATCGCCCAGTACGTCGCTTTCCTGAACTCGCTCGAGTATCCGCTGCAGATCGTCATCCAGTCGCGGCGCCTGAACATCGACAAATATCTGGAACGCCTGCAGGCGGCCGAACGGGAACAGCAGAACGACCTGCTACGGATGCAGATCTCCGAATACCGCGCGTTCATCAAGGAACTCATCGATCTCGGACAGATCATGCAGAAGCAGTTCTTCGTGGTCGTGCCGTACAATCCGCTGTCCGACAAGCGCAAGGGATTTTTCGCGCAGCTGCAGGACGCGATCTCGCCCGCGCTGTCCGTGCGGCTCGCCGAGAAGCGTTTCCAGGAGCGCAAACAGCAGCTGATGCTCCGCGTCGAGCATATGCAGAGCGCGCTGAACAGCATGGGCCTGAAATCCCAACAGCTCGACACCCAGAGCCTCATCGAGCTCTATTATCGGGTCTATAATCCGGAAACTTTCGATTCCGAGAAGATGAGCGACACCGATAAATTGCGCGTGAGCGATAACGCGTCCACGGTCTGATCACACTATGGCTTTCAAACCGCAACAACTAGGCGCGACCGGAGCGGTCCAGCCGCCTCGCCAGCCGGATCCGGCCGATCGCCGGAAGCTCGCCGAGGCTGAGAAGATCGCGACCGAGAAACAACTGCTCGAGGAGGAGCGCATCTATCGCAAAGGCGTCGTCTCCATCAAGGATGTCATCGCTCCGGCCGGGATGAAGATCGATCCGACCTTCCTGGTCCTCGGCGAGACTTTCGTCCGGACCATCTTCGTCGTGACCTACCCGCGCTACGTGACCCTCGGCTGGTTCGCGCCGATCATCAACATGAACACGACGCTCGACGTCGCCATGTTCTTTTATCCGGTCCGCGCGGACATCATCCTGAAGCAGCTCAAAAAGAAGGTCGGCGCGCTCGAAGCGCAGATCCTGTCGGATTCCGAGAAAGGCGCGCCCCGCGATCCGATCCGCGAGACCGCGCTCCGCGACATCGAGGATCTCCGCGACTCGCTCTCGCAGGGCACCGAGCATTTCTTCCAGTTCGCGCTTTACGTCACCATCTACGCCAAGGACAAGACTCAGCTCGACAAGCTTTCCGAGGATGTGGAGACGCTCTTCGGCGGCAAATTGATCTATACCAAGCGGGTTTTCTACACTTCGGAGCAGGGGTTCAACTCGACCATGCCGCTCGGGAACGACGAGCTCATGATCACTTTCAACATGAACTCCAGTCCGATCGCTTCCTCGTTCCCGTTCATCTCCGCGGACCTTACCTCGGACAACGGCATCCTGTTCGGCATCAACCGCCACAACAACAGCCTGATCCTGTTCGACCGCTTCTCGATGCAGAACGCGAACTACATCGTCTTCGCCACCTCCGGCGCCGGCAAGAGCTACGCCGTGAAACTCGAGATCCTGCGGTCGCTCATGCTCAACACCGAGGTCATCGTCATTGACCCGGAAATGGAGTACAAGCATTTGTCTGACGCCGTCGGCGGCACTTACATCAATATCTCGCTGGCCTCCGACGCCAAGATCAATCCGTTCGATCTGCCGCGCGCCATCAGCAGCGAAGTGTCGACCGAGGACATCATCCGGAGCGCGGTCATCACCGTGAAGGGCCTGCTGCGCATCATGCTCGGCAACGTGACGCCTCAGGAAGATTCCGTCCTGGATCGCGCTTTGCTTGAGACCTACGCCAAGAAGGACATCACGCCGGACGCGGACCTGGCCACGGTCGAGATGCCGATCATGCAGGATTTCCAGCAGGTGCTCGAGGGCATGGAGGGGACGGCCGATCTCGTCATCCGCATCAAGAAATACACCGAAGGCACTTTCTCCGGCCTGTTCAATTCCCCGACCACGGTCGCGATGAACAACATCCTCGTGACCTTCTGCGTGCGCGACCTCGAGGACGAGCTACGGCCGCTCGCGATCTACGCCATCGTCAATTACATCTGGAACGTCGTCCGCGCGGAACGGAAGAAGCGCATCCTCGTCATCGACGAGGCTTGGTGGCTCATGCAGAACGAGGATTCCGCGAAATTCATCTTCGCTCTCGTCAAACGCTGCCGCAAGTATTATCTCGGCGTCACGACCATCACCCAGGACGTCAACGACTTCCTGCGCTCGCCGTTCGGCCAGGCGATCGTCACGAATTCCGCCATGCAGCTCCTGCTGAAACAGTCGCCGGCTGCGGTCGATAATCTGCAGAAGACTTTCATGCTCACGGAGGGCGAGAAGTTCCTGCTGCTCGAGGGTGGCGTGGGCGAGGGGATCTTCTTCGCCGGCAACAAGCACGCGGCGATCAAGGTCGTCGCTTCCTATACCGAGGACCAGGTCGTCACCACGAACCCGCAACAGCTTCTCGAGATCGAAGCGGCCAAGAAAGAATACGAGGCTAAGTTGGCGGAAGCGGAAGGCAACAAATAATCATCTCTGACGGCTGACGAGCCGGAACATCTGCATGTCCAGACGCACACGGATCATCCTCATCATCGCGGCTCTGTTGCTGCTGGTCGGCGCGATCATCGCGTATCTGTTGTTGCAGCCGCGCGGATCGGCGGGCGTGACGGCGCTGCCGGACGATGGTGCAACGGACATCAATAGGCAACTGGGCGGCAGTCTGGATCGGACGACCGGGGCGAACGTCAATGCCGCGGCTCCGTCTCAGCCGGCTGCCGACGCGACCACGCCGGTCGTGCCGGCCGTACCGGACGAAAGCGCCGCTCTGAAACGCCTGGCCGCCGCTTTTGCCGAACGGTTCGGGAGTTTTTCCAACCAGAGCGGCTACGAGAACATCCTTGATTTGAGATCTTTCATGAGCCCCGCCATGATCAAGTGGGCTGACAAATATGTCGCCGACGCGACCGCCGCTGGCGCGGTCCGCGCGGAATATTTCGGCATGGTCACGCGGTCGGTGTCGTCCGAGGTCCTGAAACTTGACGAAACCGCAGGAATCGCCAAGATAGCCGTCACGACCCAGCGGCGCGAGATCGCGCCGAACGGCGGTGAAAAACTCTATTACCAGGTCATCAGCATTGATTTCGTTAAGACCGACGGCACATGGAAAGTAGACGCGGCCAAATGGGGCGACAAAGTGAATTCTGGCTGAGGCTGGGCCGTGGGGCGGCTGGGGTCTTGTTTCCCCATTATTGCGTGGAGTGCGGCCGGGAGGGGAGCGTCATCTGCGATGATTGTCGGCTGAATCTGAGCGCCCGAAAGGGCGTTTTTAAGTGTCCAGGCTGCGCCGCGCCATCGGTCTGGGGCGCGGCCTGCTCGACCGCGTGCCGGTCGCGGACGTCGCTGGATGGCGTCATGTCGGCGGCGGCGTACGCCGAGACGGCGGCGCGGGAAGCTCTTCATTTATATAAGTATTCCGGCATCCTGGAAGCCGGTCGGGCGATCTCGGGCGTTCTGGGCGGTTTTGCGGCCCGGTCGCAGCCGGTCATGGGCAGCTTGCTCGGGCTCGAGGCCGTGATCATGCCGGTCCCACTGCACCCCTGGCGCGAGGCTTGGCGTGGTTTCAATCAGGCCGGGACGCTGGCGACGGCGGTCGCGGCGCCGCTTGGGTTGCCGGTCCGGTCGCTGCTACGGCGGCGTTTCGGCTGGAAGCGCCAGACTCAGCTGGATTCGCCGTTGTTGCGGCACAGGAACGTTGAGCGGATGATATTTTTGGAGCCGGGGACGAGAGTTCCCGAATCGGTGTTGCTGATTGACGACGTCTTCACTACCGGAGCGACCTTGTCGGTTTGCGCCCGGGTGCTCAGAGCGCGGGGAGCCAAGCGGGTTTGGGGGCTGACGTTGTTGCGTGGATAGGCTCGTCGGTCTTCACAAATAGGCGCGTTTGGGGTAGGATTCCGGGGCTACTAGCACCTAGCACCCAGTAACTAGTTTATTGGAGGGTTGAGGCGAATGGGCGCATTGTGAGCAGGCGAACAATGTGCGGGCGCCAAGGGGCGCCCTGGATTTTGCGAGCAAATTCATATAATATGCGAGCGAAATGCCGCCGGACAGGTCTTCGCTGCGCTCCGCCCGTCCGATGGTGCGGCCTGCAGTGAGATGTGGCGGCCTTAGCCGCCTCGTCTGTAGTCTTGGTCGCTGCGCGACCAAGGGCACTGTAAGCCAGTTCTCGATCACGGAAACATAAATAGGTCGGTCCTACATTTTAAGGAGGGTTGAGGCGAATGGTAAGCCAGCAGTTTGCTAAACTGCGACCCCGTAAGGGGTCTTGTGGGTTCGAGCCCCACACCCTCCGCCATTAAATGTGACTCCGCTTAATGCGGGGTCACATTTAATTATGGAAGTGTGGGGCTCGAAGGGTACGGACGCAACTTGCCTAGTATGGCAAGTTGCGGACGACCCGGGCTCCGAAGGAGCCGCGAGCACCAGGGGCAGGGGCCCCTGGTAGCGAGTGGCGGGCGAGGAGGAGCCCCACACCCTCCGCCACGTCGCTCGCGAACGACGTGGCTCCGTCTCTCCCTGACTACCGCACTCCCTCACTCTCCCAATTGTTAGTGACTTCGGTGTCAGGCACTAAGGTTATGGAAGAGAGCGGGGCTCTTGTGAGGGGGGGGGTAAAATTGATATAATGTATCCACAGGCTTGAAAAGTTTCAAGAATAAACAAAAATAAATCACATTTTATTGCGGTCATGAACCGGCAAGACTAACGACAGGGTACGCATGACGATAGCAATCCTACATCCAGCCGGCTGCGGCTCAAGATCCGTCTATGTTATGAATCATTAACAAGGCGATTTTTTTTAATAATTACATAAATCATTTCTCAGGCCCCGATCCCGGGGTTCAGAATAAACAAGAAAAGTATGAAGCACCTAAAGTTACGGATAATTACAGCGGCTGTCGCCATTTTTGCCGGCGCCATGCTGTCCGGTGGCCTGGCGAACGCGAGGACCGCTGATATCACGGCTCCGGAAGTCGGCGCGGTCACTCCCGGTCTGGTCGGCGCCAATGTCATCACACCATTTTCTGCGGACTTCACCGACAACGTGGGCGTGAAAGAATGTCTTTTCCTGTTCGACGGCCGGATGATCGGAAAGATGCAATTGTCTCAGATCAACGCGGCGAGCGGCACGAGCGGCGCGGCCAAGATTAATTATGTGGTGCCTGAGACCGGCGAGCATCGTGCGCTGGTCGTCTGTTCCGACAACAACCGCAATGTCGGCAACGGCACGGAGACGACGCTCATGGCGGTGAGCCCGCTCACGGTCGGCGCCGTCGCGCCGGTGAAGTTCAACACCAACACGGACGTGACCTTCTCCGCCGAATACCAGGACATCGGGCTCCTGGCGGAAGTGAAGAAGTGTACTTTCGAGTTCGACGGGACCGCAATCGGAGCGATGACGCTCATCAAGCATGACCTGGCGAGCGGCACAGCCACTCTTCGGTATCGGACGGCCGTGGTGGGGCCGCACCAAGCCCGGGTCACCTGCGAGGACGACCGCGGCAACGTCGGCCAGGGTCCGGTGACCAGCCTGCTGGCCCGGAATGCCAGCAACATCATTCCGCCGACCGTCAGCGCCGTGAGCCCGACCTCGGCCGTCATGAGCGAGACAGTCACGCTGTCCGCCGACTACTCGGATGATCAGAGCGTGATGAGCTGCAACCTCATCGTGAACGGCTCCAACCTGGGGGCCATGGACCTTTCCGCCCCGGGTGCCATGAGCGGCACAGCCTCGTTTGCGTACGTCTTTACTTCTACCGGCGACCAGACGGCGCAGGTCGTCTGCCTCGATGACGCGGATAACTCCGGCACCGGCGCTCTCACGACCATCGCGGTCACCGGGATGAACGCCGGCATTTACGTGGGCCAGTTCTCTCCGACGTCGGTCAATCTGAATTCGGAGGCGACCTTCACCGCTTCTTATGAAGAGCTGGAAGGTGCGATCCTGGATTACTGTGCCTTCTACGCCGATTACTCTTTCGTCGGTCCCATGACCATCACTCGCGATCCCGCGAGCAGCACCGGAACGGTCTCGTACACCATCCCGTCAGATTTCCAGTGGTCCTGGGGGAATTATCCCGACAGCTATCACTATGTCTATGCGGAGTGCGCAGACACGACCGGCCGCATGTACTGGGAACAAGGATCGACGTACATCGTTCTCCTGGCCGAAGCTGGGGTGCCGACCGTTTCCCTCAGCGCGCCGAGTTCGGTTCAGCTCGGCCAGACTGCGAGCTTCACGGTGGATTACTCTGATGATCTCGGCATCGTTTCCTGCAGCCTGTTCATCGATGATTGGGACCTGGTCACGCCTCTGTCGATGGAGCTCTCTGATCCCAACGGCGTGAGCGGCACGGCGACCTACACCCTGCCCGCTGATTTCTCGTGGCCTTTCGGGAATAGCGAGACCTACCATTACGCGATGGCTACGTGTACGGATGTCGAGAGCAAGATCGGGTCTTCCTACTGGAGTTTGGTCATGCTGAGCGTTCCGCGGCCGACGGTCGGACCGATTTCGCCGACTTCTGCCCCGGTCGGTACGGAGGTGACCATTTCCGCCGATTATTCGGATCAGGCCGGCGTCGTTAGCTGCGACTTTTACGCCGACTACACGAATATGGGTCCGATGACCCTGTCGGCTCCGGGCGGCGCGAGCGGTACTGCCACCTACGTGATTCCAGCCGACTTTCAGTGGCCCTGGGGGAACATGAATTCATTCCATTACGTGGCTGTGGTCTGCTCGAACGCCAGCGGCGCCAGCAACGATCAGAATTATACGTACTTCGAACTGACGCCGAACCCGGCCCTTCCGGTCGTCGGCCAGACGGAGTTGGATCCGTACGCCTTCGAGATCAGTATCGGAGTCCCGTCGACTGTTAAAGTGGACTACGCGGATGATCTGGGCGTGACGGAGTGTATCTTCATCGCCGACTACACGGACATCGGTCCGATGACCCTGTCGGCTCCGGGCGGCACGAGCGGCGTTGCCACCTATGTGATCCCGGCCGACTTCCAGTGGCCTTATGGGAACGACGAATGGTCGTACCATTATATGCAGTCCAGGTGCAGCGATGCCGACGGCAATAGCACGGTCGGCAGCGAATCGTCGGCTTACCTGACGAGGCCTGTAGACTATGCTCCGTCCGCTGGCACGGTCGAACCGACCCTGGTGGTGCCCGGACGCGAAACCTTATTGTCCGCTCCTTATTCGGATTACCAGGGAGGAGTGACTGCTTGCGAGTTCGTCTTCGATGACGGCAGCCATGCCGCGGCCACGTTGTCGGCACCCGGCGCCGATCAGGGGATAGCCACGCTGCCCTGGACGTTCTCCGGCGGCGACAATTGGAATGTCTACGTCGTTTGTACGGATACCGCCGGCCAAACTGGGCAGGGTGAGCTTACGACGATATCGACGCTCATCGGTCCGCCTTACTTCGTCGATGTCCCGACCGTGTTCCCCGCTTCAGTCCTCTCTCCCGTCCTCAACCTTACGGTCGTCGACGACTCCGAGTTGGTCTCCTGCACCGCTAGTTCCCATTCTTACAACGAAGAGATCTCGTTCGCGACCTCTCTGGTGAAGAAAACCTGGACCACCAACGAATACGCCCTGACGCTCACTGGACCGGAAGTGTTCTGGGGAGCTTACCAAGGAATATTCACTGGCTACCGAAATTGGTCCGTCTCCATGAACCTGACCTGCACTGATGCGCTCGGACGTTCGAATCAGATACTGGCCAATATGGCCTATCAGCTTGGCACTGATGAGATTCAGATTGGTCTTAACACCAGCTTGTCAGGTTCTAAAGGCGTGCCGAAGCCGGTCTCGGTCAGCTACTCTGCCCCCAAGGGGATCTATGCCTGCCGTTTCTATGCCTCGAACGCAGAGGAGGGGAGGGTGGGGGCGGAACAGGGATACGAACCTACCTATAGAACTATTAACCAAGAGCTGATCCTGACCCGCGGCAGTACCAGCGGCACCACGGAGACGTATTTCATACCCGGAACGTACAATGCTCCTAGTGTAAGTACCATTATTAGTGGTGAGACAAATTCAGCAGGATGGCTCTCGGGCACGACCTCTCTCAGCGCGAGGTGCGTTGATCTGGAAGGGAATATGGATGAGGACGGTGGATACTGGTGGAATCAAGATCTTAATCCGACCGCTCCGGTCCTGAGCGATCTCGCGCCGGCTTGGGCGCGTATCGACCAGCCGCGGACATTCACCGCGTCGTATAGCGATGACCAGGGCGTGACCGAATGCTGGCTCGACAGCAACAACTCCGCTACCCCTAGGGTCTCCGAAGCTATGACCCTTTCGGATGTCGGCGGCGTGAGCGGTACGGCTTCAGTGACCCTGCCAGCGGGCTGGTCCGGCTGGACAGGTGTGATTGCAGGGACTCCGTCTGCCGGCAGTCATTATCTGCCCATGAGATGCAAGGATGCAGACGGCTTGTGGAATCAAAAGCTTACCCAGATCGATCTCAGATCGCCTGTGGTCCTGGCGTCCTCCATCGATTCGGCCATTGACTGGAAGGGTAATAATGTCATAGGCGCTGCTCCCGACGCGGGCTTCGCTGATCCGTTGGTCGTCACGTTCAGTGGCACCGAGGGCAGCCAGGGGTCGCAGGGGCCGTTGTCGCAAGCAGCTATGTGCGTGATACGAGGTTACGACTCCGATTACGAATATTATCTCAACAGCTTCGAATGCGGTCCGGAGGCGACCACTTTCAGCATCGACCGAGTCCTGGTTTACGACTATTCCAGGGTAATGGGAGTGCCTGCGAATACTGAGTGCAGTATTGATGGTGGTGACTACCTGAACTGTCGGAACTACAACGTTTTCAGTGGACTCTCACTTGGTCAGCACGTCATCGAATTACGCATAACCACCCCACCTTCTGTTCCTCAGCCGACGGATCGGCTGGAGTGCAGCCTCGATGGCGCTGAGTTCTCGGCCTGCGCCTCTCCGATGACTATCGAGGGTCTGACCGCAGGCACGCACACTTATCAGGTCCGCGCATTCGACGAGTTCGGTACGATCCAGGCGACGCCGGCCTCGATGACGTGGATCGTTGATATGTGTCCGCCCTCCACGTCCGGCAGCGCCGGCTATCAGGGCTGTTCCATCGGCATCAAGAACACTTTCACCCTGGAGAAACTGGAACTCTCGACGAAGGTCTCTGTGAAGACCTCGCTCTGGGGCGTGCGCACGAAACTCTTCGACTACGCCGATCCGGCGTTCCAGGCGCTCTCCGGCAAGAATCAGCCCGATAGCTCGTTGTACCCGCTCATCTACCAGCAGAACACCGGCCGCATCGGCGGCTGCACGTCTGACGCCACCGGCACTTGCTACGAGGGCGTGGCGGCTCCGGGCCACTACCTGGTCATCGCCCGGTACTTCGACGGCGAGAGCGGCAAGTACGTCTACGTGGGCAAGGATGTGGCGGCCGTTGACTTCGTGGATATGGAGGCGGCCATCGCCGCCACGATCACGAAGCAGTACCGGAACGGCTCCTTCTACGGTTACAAGAGCGACGTCAAGTTCATCGTGACCCTGGCCGCGACCGCCGCCAATACCGGCAGCGTGTCGCTGACCAAGCTTGCGGTGGGCGACTCCCTCTGGAAGGTGGTCAAGCATGAGATGGGTACTTCAGCCAAGGACGAAGCCGTCAAACAGCTCGTCAGGCGGGTAGCCGAGATCAACCAGCTCAGCATCCCCGAGTGGGGTTTGCCGTCAGGCACCCGGGAAGCCCGGTCTCTGGAGATCGGCACCAGTCTCGACTGGAGCCCGCTCCTGGATTTCCTCGGCAGGAAATAAACCTGGATCGGACCTGAAAGAACGACTCGGCCTTGATCGGCCGGGTCGTTTGATATGACCTCGAAAAAGAACAGTCTCTTTTGCCTTAAATACTTTTATTCGTAAGCCCCCCAAAAAACCGTCAGACAGTTTTGACCCCGTTTTCGTCAGACGGTTTTAACCTTAAAATCGTCTGACGATTTTTCGTCGGGCTTGGGCTTGTGCCCACCCCCATTAGCTGGTAAAATACATATAGGAGCTTTCATGTGTCATCCATCCGTCACATGAAACAGCAGCGGTGAAATGAAAGACCAAACCGGTTAAAAATACGATTCATGCGCTTTTCTCTTACCCCCACTGCGTCCGGAATCATTGATTCGGTGGCTGTTAGAAATTCGAAGTCAGCTCGGCGTTTCTCCGCCGTTAATATCAGCGACGAGAATATTTTGAACGATGATATCCTGTCGACGGTCTGCATCATCGGTTGATGCAGATTTTTTATTTTAAAACAGCAGCCGATCCGCAGCACAGCGAACGACACCGTTGAATTATGCACGACCAAGCGATCAACATCACGAAGAACGGCATTGTCCTGCCGGGACGATTGCTGGTGCCAGACCGCGCTCGCGGCGTCATTGTTTTCGCTCATGGTAGCGGCAGCGGCAAGGAGAGCCCGCGCAACATACTTGTCGCCGCCAGGCTGAACGAGACTGGCTTCGCCACGCTGTTGCTCGATCTGCTGACCGCCGGGGAGAAAGAGAATTATCGCCAGAACGTCTTTGACCTCGATCTCCTGACCGCGCGGCTGGATCTCGCCGTTGACTGGGTCTTGGCCGCGCCGGAACTGCGGGGTTTGCCCATCGGACTCGCCGGCGCGAGCACCGGCGCCGCGGCCGCCCTGAACGTCGCCGCCCGCCGCGGCCGCGCCATCGCCGCCATCGTCTCGCGCGGCGGCCGTCCCGACCTGGC